>LGVF01046401.1_pt1 | contig 15938 bp, 14 predicted proteins | sample 469901 | NCBI WGS metagenome assembly LGVF01 (sample SAMN03893561, study PRJNA290197) | marine sediment metagenome | material: sediment; isolation source: combined push core samples #3730, #5133, and #5579 collected at Hydrate Ridge | place: Pacific Ocean: Hydrate Ridge
GTTAAGCCCAACTGCGCCGATGATACTCCCCGAAAGGGCGGGAAAGTAGGTAGCTGCCAATCCTCAAAACTCCTATCCATTTAATTGGATGGGAGTTTTTTTTTGGTTTATACTGAAAGGAGGGTGTTGTTTTCCGTTTTTACGGATCCTTCTAAATTAACTAATGCTTATTGCATAATGTAATGTTTTTTATTTTTGCTAATTGGTGTTTTCTGCTTCAAACCCCACCAGCGATAGTAGTGATAGCTTATTTTTGTGAAAAGTATTGAGGCTTTTGTTTGTAGAGCGACTTTAGGAGCTCCTGCAAACAAAGTTTAGCCGAAAACTTTTGACATAAATAACTTTAACGAATAGCGCGTTTTGGTGGCATAATAAATGTAATAATTGCCTTAATTTTTTATTGTTTTTTTGCTTGTAGATTAAACTAAGAGACTAATTTTGTAATAGTTTAATTGACCATAACTAAAACCAACTAACAACTAAAACATAATGGCGCAACTAAAACCTTTCAAAGCGGTTAGACCCGAAAGAGCATTGTCGAGTCTTGTAGCCACACGTACATATATTGCATATAACGTGAAGTCGATTGAAGAAAAATTGGCTGGAAATCCATTTTCTTTTTTACATGTTCTACACCCTGATAGAAGATACGGTTTGGAATTGGAGGGAAGTGAAAAATATCCTTTAGTAAGGAATAGATATATGGATTTTAAATCTCAAAATGTATTTGTTAAAGATGATAAACCTCAATATTATATTTATCGCCAACGTCATGAAGGTATTGATTTTACTGGTATAATTGCATCTATAGATGTTGAAGATTATATTAAAGGAAATATTAAGCTTCACGAAGAAACAATAAGTAAAAGAGAAAGTATATTTACAGAATATTTAGATGTAACGGGTTTTAATTCTGAGCCAGTTTTGTTGACATATCCTGATAATAATGATGTAGATGAGCTTATTAGAGGCTATACAAGTAAGCGTGCCGAATACGAATTTGCAACTACAAACAAGGATATTCATTACCTTTGGTTAGTAGATAAAGATGAAGATATTGCCTCTATAACAAGTTATTTTGCTGGTATAGAAAAAGTTTATATAGCTGATGGGCATCACAGAAGTGCTTCATCTGCTAAATTAGCGGAATTACGTAAAGCTGAAGGAGATAATTCGGCTAGCCACTTTATGGTTTATTTAATCCCTGAATCTAAATTGAAGATTTATAGCTTTAATCGTTTAGTGAAAGATTTAAAAGGTCTAACTAAGGAGCAATTTTTGATGGAGTTGGATACGTATTACAGTATAGAAAATAAAGGTAACGTGTATTATAAGCCTTCTAAAAAACATCATTTTAGTATGTACCTTGATGGAGATTATTATTCGTTGTATCTTAGAAAAGAACAGTTTGATATAAATAATCCACTTGATGATTTGGATTCGCAGTTGATTTATGAAACTATTTTGCATCCAATTTTAGGGATAGAGGATTTGAGAAATGATGATAGGGTTTCGTTTCAAAGTGAGAAAAAAGGTTTTGGAGCGATGAAAAATTTGGTTGACTCAAATGAGTATGCTGTTGCATTCGGTCTGTATCCAGTTTCAGTAAATCAATTGAAAAAAATAGCTGATTCGGAATTTAATATGCCTCCAAAGAGTACGTATATAGAACCAAAACTTAGAAGTGGATTAACAATTTTTGAATTTGAATAAGATGAGTATTATTTCTGATAATTTAGAAAATATTAAAAAAACATTACCTCAAGATGTTACTCTTGTTGCTGTGTCTAAAACCAAACCCAATATTGATATTTTGGATGCTTATAGTGCTGGGCACAGAGTTTTTGGAGAGAATAAGATTCAGGAAATGGTTGGTAAATATGAAGATTTACCTAAAGATATTGAGTGGCATATGATTGGTCATGTACAAACTAATAAGGTTAAATATATGGCTGAGTTTGTTAGTTTAATTCATGGTGTTGAGAGTTTAAAACTTCTTAAAGAGATTAATAAAAGAGCTAAGCAAAACGATAGAGTTATTGATTGTTTATTGCAAGTCCATATTGCTGATGAAGAAACTAAATTTGGTTTTGACGATGATGAAGTTGGCCAAATATTAAATTCGGAAGCATATGAGGGTTACGATAATGTAAGAGTTGTAGGTTTAATGGGTATGGCTACAAATACAAGTGATAAGAGTAAAATATCTAAAGAGTTTGCTAGTTTGAAAAATCTTTTTGATAAGTTAAAGGTTAATAATTCTGATTTAACTACATTGTCTATGGGTATGAGTGGTGATTATGATTTAGCCATAGAGCAAGGTAGTAATATGGTGAGAATTGGTAGTTCTATTTTTGGACTTAGAGCTTGTGCTATATTGTAAGAAAATAGAAATGTAATATTTAAATTAGAATAATTTGTACGCAATACTCGATATAGAAACAACAGGGGGAAAATTTAATGAAGAGGGAATTACTGAAATTGCTATCTATAAATTTGATGGACATGAAATTGTTGATCAGTTTTCGAGCCTAGTAAATCCAGAAATTCCAATTCAACCATTTGTTGTCAAGCTTACTGGTATTAATAATAAAATGTTGCGATCTGCACCAAAGTTTTTTGAGGTAGCTAAGCGAATAATTGAAATAACTGAAGGGTGTACAGTCGTTGCACATAATTCATCTTTCGATTATAGGATCTTAAAACTTGAGTTTGGTCGTTTGGGATATGAATATGAAAGACTAACTCTAGATACGGTTACTTTATCTAAAAATTTGATTCCTGATATGGAGTCGTATAGTTTAGGTAAACTTTGCAAATCACTTGGAATACCCATAGTTGATAGGCATAGAGCTACTGGTGATGCTTTGGCAACTGTGAAGTTATTTAAGATTTTATTAAATAAAGATTCTAATAAAGAGATAATATCAAAATCGGTTATTGTAGAAGAAAAAACAGAATTAGCACCTAAGCTTGTTGCTATTTTAAGAGATCTACCAAATGAAACAGGAGTATACTACATTCATAAAAAAGGTGGTGAAATAATCTATATTGGTAAAAGTAAAAATATAAAGAAGCGAATAAATCAGCATTTCTTAAATAAGTCTTCTCGTGCTATTAAGATGCAAAAAGAGTTAGTTGCTGTTAGTTATGAGGAGACTGGAAGTGAACTTATTGCTTTACTGAAAGAATCGGACGAAATAAAGGCTAATCTTCCAAAGTACAATAAGGCTCAACGCAAAACTGTTTTTGGTTTTGGGCTTTATGATTTTATTGATGAGAATGGGTACCTTCAGTTGGCAATAGAAAAGACAAAGCAAGGAGTGGAACCATTGATTAGTTTTGTATCAATATCTGAAGGAAATTCATTATTGAATAAATATAGAGGTGAATTTAAGCTTTGTCAGAAATTAATAAATCTTGAAAGAACTGATGGAGCTTGTTTTTATCATGGAATTGAAGAGTGTGCAGGTGCTTGTATAGGAAAGGAGAACCAAGAAGATTATAATATAAAAGTTGAAGCATTAATGCATAAGCTATCTTTTGATAAGGATAATTTTGTAATTGTTGATAAAGGTAGAAATGCAACTGAGAAGTCGGTTGTATTAATTGAAGACGGTATTTATAAAGGCTTTGGGTTTGTTGATTTAGCTAGTCAAATATCAAATATTAATGTTTTGGAATCATTAATATCTCCAATGAAAAATAATAGAGAAGTAAAAAGTATTATCCAAAGATATTTGAGCAAAAAGAAGACTTATAAAATCATTGAGCTTAATAACTAAAAATTAATGAATAAAGCCTATACTACAGCTTTTAATTCTGCTTTTGGCAGGGCAACAAGGTTAATAAAGAATCCATCAAGGGTATCGAGGTTGATTATTGAAGCTGGAAAAAAGTTAGGCTCAGAAAAATCATCTTTTAAGAATATAAAGGATGATTTATTGTTATTGTTAAGATTGATAAAAAGTTGGTCGAAAGGAGATTATTCAAGTATTAGTAATATAACAATAATATCAGTTGTTGCAACCATTATATACTTTGTTAATCCATTTGATTTAATTCCTGATTTTGTTCCAGTTTTCGGGTTTACAGATGATGCTACAATATTGATTTACGTATTTGGAAAAATAGGTTCAGAAATTGAAGCTTTCAAGAATTGGGAAAATAATGATCAAATTGAATAATTTTCGTTGGTTTTTAATCTGTATTTTATGAATTAGTTTATTATTAAACTAATAATATTATTGTTACAAGTCTATTTACATTAGTATGGAAAAGAATAAAACTTACAAGCCAACAACTGCTAAAGATAGAATAGTAGTTCTAGATGCTCTACGTGGATTTGCATTAGTGGGTATCATATTTGCAAATATTTTAAGTTGGAGTGGTATTAAGTTTCTTCCAATTGAGGAAATAAAATCATTTGGTGATTTTAATACAGACGTTACATTATACAAATATCTTCACTTTTTTGTTGATACAAAATTCTATACAATTTTTTCTCTTTTGTTTGGTATCGGATTTAGTTTACAGTTTAAAAAAGCAGATATTATTCCTGGTTTTATCCCTATGTATATACGCAGATTGACAATTCTTTTATTTATAGGAGCAGTACATGCTGTATTTTGGTCTGGAGATATTTTGGTATTATATGCATTAATGGGATTTGTACTTATTACTTTACGAAATTTGAGCCTTAGACAGACATTGACACTTGCAATAATTTTGCTTTTGATTCCTATAATAACAGATATCATAGCAATGTATACTATTGCTGGAGATATACAAGTACTTCCAAAGGTAGCGTTAAAAGTTTATCCAGACATGACACCAAATGAAGTTGTAGCTGGATTCCAATCAGGTGATTTTTTAACAACTTTAAAAACTAATTGGCATAATTTATATTGGAGGTATTATGATTTTATTCCATCTGGTAGGCCCTTCAAAGTTTTAGCACTTTTCTTACTTGGTTTTTATTTATTTAAATCAAACTGGTTTATAGAAAAAGCACCTAAGTTTAAAACCTTCATTTTATTTGCTATTATTGGATTAAGTTTCACCCAACTTTCAATATATATGAATGGAAGTATTACTAAATTTTCTAAAGATTGGTATAATGTTTCTTTCAAATTAATACATGATATTGGCCAAACTACATTAGCAATTTCATATGTTTCTTTATTGTCAATACTTGTAAATCAATTCCCTAAATTTATTCTTTGGGATTTATTGAAAAATTATGGAAGAATGTCAATGACTAGCTATATTGGGCATACAGTATTGGGGATTATAGTATTTTATCCAATGATAGGCTGGGGGTATTTTGGTACATTGTCATTGACAAATGTTTTTGAAATAGCAGCTTTGTTATTAGTAATACAAGTAGCATTTAGTACTATTTGGTTTAAGTTTTTTGCTTTTGGACCTATTGAGTGGGCTTGGAAGTGTCTTACTTATAAAAAAATATTTCCTTTGCGTATAAAAAAATAACAAGTTTATTTATCGATATTTTAGGATAGTAATTCCTATATTATCCGATATTTTAGGATTTAATTTCCTAAAATATCGGATAATATAGGAAAAATAAATAATAATATTTTGTATGTTTGTTGTATTAATGAATTATATAGATGGAATACAGGTACTTATATAAAGATTTAGAAAATCATTTAAATCATAAAATTTATACAATAATTACTGGAGCACGCCAAGTAGGTAAAACTTCTTTACTGAAACAACTTTATTATCACCTTTTGAAAAAAGAAAAGGAAGTAGTATTGTTAAATTTAGAGAGTAAAGATTTACTAGGGTCTTTAAATAAAAATGTTGAATCAGTATTTAATAGGGTAAAAGTACTTCCCAAAAAAATAATAGAAGGAAAGGTTAGTAATAGAATTTATTTATTGATAGATGAAATTCAATATTTAGACGACCCTACTAATTTTTTGAAATACCTATATGATGAATATGAATATAATGTAAAAGTTGTTGCAACTGGTAGTAGTGCATTTTATATTGATAAAAAATTCAATGATTCATTAGCTGGTAGAAAACGAATATTTCAGTTGTATCCTTTATCATTTAATGAATTTTTGATTTTTAAAAGACAGAAAAAAATTGAAAAGGAAATTAATTTTATAGTTTCAGAGCCTAATTATTATTCAGAATATCAAATAAGTATTAAAGGATTGTTGCGAGAGTATTTAACTTATGGAGGTTATCCCGCTGTAGTACTTGAGAAAGATATTAATGAAAAAAAATGGTTACTAGAGGATTTGAAAAACTCTTATCTACGTAGAGATATTATTGAATCTGGGGTAGATAAAGAAGTTAAATTTTTAATGCTAGTACAATTACTTGCGGATCAATCAGGTAATCTTGTAAATAATAATGAACTTGGGAATACATTAGGCTTAGATAACAAAACAGTAGAACGTTATGTTTATATCCTTGAAAAATGTTTCCATATTGATCTTGTTAGGCCATTTTTCAAAAACCTTAGAAAAGAATTGACGAAAATGTCAAAAGTTTATTTTAACGATGTTGGATTAAGAAATGCAATATTAGGAAGGTTTGATAATCCAATAGATAGAATGGATAAAGGTATGTTATTCGAAAACTTTATATATAATCAGTTGCGTATAAAACATGAACAAGAAAAAATTAAATATTGGCGTACTGCTGATGGAAATGAAGTGGACTTTGTAATTGAAGAAAGTTATAATCAAGGTTATGCTTTAGAAGTAAAATGGGATTGCAATAGGTATAAGGAATCAAAATACAAGAAATTCATAAAAACCTATCCTGAATATAATTTGGATTGCATAGATTTTAATAACACAGAAATTTTGACATATTAAGTTTAATGCCGGTTACAATTCAAAGTGACAGAAATAGAAATATATAAAAACGATCATTTTGATTTGTAGTTGGTATTACGGTACTTTTTGATATTTATTTGGTATAAAATTTAAAGACTTGACTTTATAAAAAAAAACGGGAACTCTTGAAAAAGAATTCCCGTTTAATATATAATTTAGTTTGATTTTACTCTATTTCCCAAGTTTCACCACTTTCGAAAAGCTCATCTAAGTTTGCAAACTTAGATATTTCTCTAACGTGATTAACTTGTTCTTCCATACGTGCTTCAAAAGTATCTTCTTTTACAGATCTAATAACTCCGAATACACGAGGTAAGCCATCATTAATTCCAATGTTAACTAGCATCATTGCTAATCCTGTTATTTCTTCGTGTACATCATGAACTAAAATATCGTCAAGAGTTATTCCATTTTCTCCAATTTTAACTTTAACAAGTTTAAATCCGTGAAGAATAAGACCATACTCTTTATTTTGACCAAATAACATTGGTTTTCCATGTTCTAAAAATAACTGATCGTCTTGAACACTTTTATGTGTTATTTCATCAAATATTTTATCATTGAAAATAACACAGTTAGTAAGTATCTCAACTACAGAAGTACCTTTATGTTTTTCTGCTTCAAGGAAAATTTCTTTCATGTGTTTAGGCTTTTTATCCATAACACGTGCAAAGAACCTTCCTTTTGCACCCATAACTAATTCACCTGGATTGAAAGGATTCTGAATCTGTCCTTCTGGTGATGTTTTAGTTCTTCTACCAAGTTTAGTAGTTGGTGAAAACTGACCTTTAGTTAATCCGTAAATTTCGTTGTTAAATAAAAGAACATTTAAATCTACGTTACGACGAATAGCATGAATGAAGTGATTACCTCCAATAGCCATAGCATCACCGTCACCAGTTATTTGCCAAACACTAAGTTTTGGGTTTGCTAGTTTTGTACCTGTAGCAATTGCTAAACCACGTCCGTGAATACTATGGAAACCATAAGTATCCATGTAATATGGAAAACGAGAAGAACATCCAATTCCTGAAATAAAAACGAAATCTTCTTTCTTAACATCCATTTCTGGCATTGCTTTTTGCACTGCGCTTAATACAGCGTAATCTCCACAACCTGGACACCATTTTACTTCCTGGTCACTTGAGAAATCCTTATGTGTATATTTTATCTTATTTGCTTCCATGACTATTTTTCGTTTAAAATTTTATTAAACGTTTCTTTCAATTCTATTGTTGTAAAAGGTAAACCTTGAACTTTATTGTATTGTAAATACTCAAATTCAGGGAAATTCATGCGTAAATAATTTGCAAACTGACCTAAGTTTAGTTCAGCGACTACAATTTTCTTATATCTACCTAATATATCCTTTACATTTTTTTGTAATGGATTAATGAAATTGAAGTGAGCTAAACCAACAGATTTACCTTCATCAGTCATTTCTCTAACAGTAGTAAGTAAGCTACCTTTTGTTCCTCCCCAACCAATTACAAGTAATTCACCCTCTTGAGCTCCTTCTACTTCTAATTCTGGTAAGAAATCTGCAATTTTTTCGATTTTTGCTTCACGAGCATCTGTCATTGCTTGGTGGTTTTCCGGAACATAAGACACATTACCTGTGTGCCCGTCTTTTTCTAGTCCACCAATACGGTGCTCTAATCCTGGAGTACCTGGTAAAGCCCATGTACGAGCAAGTCTTTTTTCGTCTCTGTCATATGGTTCCCAATCTTTAGTACCCTCTTTTACAATTGGAGGTACAATTTCAGGAAGCTCATCCATTTTTGTAATTTTCCAAGGAGCAGAACCATTTCCTAAATATCCATCGGTAAGAAGGATAACAGGTGTCATGTGCTCCAAAGCAACTTTTGCTGATTGGAAAGCGAAATCAAAACAATCAGCTGGACTACTTGCAGCTATTACAGCGACTGGTGATTCACCATTACGTCCGTAAAGAGCTTGCATTAAATCTGATTGTTCAGTTTTTGTAGGTAATCCTGTTGATGGACCACCACGTTGTACATTTACAACTACTAATGGAAGTTCAGTCATTACAGCAAGTCCAATAGCTTCTCCTTTAAGAGCTAAACCTGGTCCTGATGTAGTTGTAACAGGTAGTGAACCTGCAAATGCTGCACCAATAGTTGAAGCAATACCAGCAATTTCATCCTCAGCTTGAAAAGCTTTGGCTCCAAAATGCTTGTGTTTAGCAACTTCTTGTAAAATTTCGGTTGCTGGTGTGATAGGGTATGAACCTAAAAATATATCTCTTCCTGATTTTGCTGATGCAGCAAGGAATCCCCATGCTGTAGCTTGGTTACCCATTACATTACGGTAAGTCCCTTTTTTTAATGTTTGAGTACCTACAATCTTAATTTGGTTAGGAATAACCTCTATAGTACTAGCAAAATTACGTCCAGCTCTAAGAGCTATTATATTTGCTTCAGCAACTAAAGGTAGTTTTTTTCCAAACTTATCGTTCAAGAATTTTTCTGTGTGTTCTAACGGACGAGAGAACATCCAATAAACAATACCTAGAGTAAACATGTTTTTACTACGAGCCATTGTTTTAGCGTCTAAACCAAGATCTTTTAGAGCTTCTTTTGTCATTGATGTTATTGGAGCCTTTACAACTTTGTAAGAGTCTAACGTACCATCTTCTAATGGGTTTGATTCCCATCCTGCTTTTGTTAAATCTTTTTGTTTGAAACTATCAGTATCAACAATGATAGTTTTTGAAGATTTAACCCATTTAAGGTTAGCTTTCAGTGCAGCAGCATTCATTGCTACTAATACATCGGCATAATCGCCTGGAGTGTGAATGTCAGTACCTCCAATGTGAACTTGGAAACCTGATACTCCTGCAACAGTTCCTTGTGGAGCCCTAATTTCTGCAGGATAATCTGGGAACGTGGCTAAATCATTACCTAATAAGGCTGATGTACCTGAAAATTGTGTTCCTGTTAATTGCATTCCATCACCGGAGTCGCCGGCGAATTTGATGACAACCTTTTCTACTTCTGTACTTGTAACTTTATTACTTGACATTTTGTACAATTGGTTTAGTTATATACTAATTAAGAGTTCTGGATGACTAAATCGTTATGTACAATTCAATCTATATAATTAGCAAATAACCCTGAAATATTTCAGTAATTGGTTAATAATTGGTTCCTTTTTAATATTCTTTTGCGCATAGAAATTTAACGTTCTAATTACATGTCAAAAGTGATTTTTTTTTCGATATGAACTACAAAAACTTATATGATTAATATCAGTTTTATGTATTTCTTAATATTGTCGAAAGATTTCAATAAGAATCTCAAAAAAATATGAGATTTATCAGATTTGTTTATGTTTCTCTTTTAATCTTTCGCAATCAATTGTCAGTTTTAGTGAACATAAGTTCATGAAAAGTAAACGTTAATTAGCTATAATTTACTAAATATGGATTTTTTATAAATATTTAGCAATGAATTAGTAGTCTGTTTTTTACTTGATATTTAATAAAACGGCTCAGTTATTATATAAATAATTAGATACATAATAAATGTATTGTAAAACATATTCCAGCTTTATTTATACTTTGCTTAAAATTCTGGAGATGATGTATTATGCATTTTTTAATTAGTTATAACACACTAATATTTATGAGAAGTATTAGAAAATGACATTGACTTTTTTTCATAAAAAAAACGCAATCTGATAAAGATTGCGTTTTTAGTAAAAAAGAGCCGATGGAGGGACTCGAACCCACGACCTGCTGATTACAAATCAGCTGCTCTAGCCAGCTGAGCTACATCGGCAAAAAAATGTTTTGCAAAAAAAAATAAAAAGAGCCGATGGAGGGACTCGAACCCACGACCTGCTGATTACAAATCAGCTGCTCTAGCCAGCTGAGCTACATCGGCGTAATTTTTTGCTTAACAAATAATACTTAAGAACTTTTGTTATGTTGAGAATAAAATATTTTCATCATAATACCTTTTTGCAAAAGGACTCTAAAAGAGCCGATGGAGGGACTCGAACCCACGACCTGCTGATTACAAATCAGCTGCTCTAGCCAGCTGAGCTACATCGGCTTTTGCGGGTGCAAATATAGGATAGTTTTACTTATAACAAAACAATTTCAGTGTAAAAAATATTAATAATTTTAAATTGAATAATGTTGAGCTTTTAAGGTGTTGATTTTCTTTGTTTTGAATGGTATTTTAAAAATGAAAAAAGGAGTGCAGCTAGTGCAGTTATTGCTCCTGAGGCAAAAGTAAAGCCAAAATTATCAGAATTGTTATTATGAATTTTTGCAGAAATAAATGCTCCAATACCTATACCTACTTCCAAAGCAATGTACATAGTAGCAAATGCCCTCCCAATTTTTTTTGGATTAGCTAAATCTGCTGTCCAAGCAAATACAGTTGGAGAACTCATTCCTATGCTAATACCATAAACAAAAGCTGATAAATAGAAGGTTGTTTTTGTTTGTACGAAACTTAGGAGCAACATTGCAACTATTAGCATTATCATTGATGCAATGATAACTGGAAGNNAAATAAATACCTTTGTTTTCTATTCCTATGCTGACACTTAGATCAGGAATAATAGTTAAAATTAGTCCAAAAGAAAATGTTGAAAGTAGAAAAACTATTGCTGGAGCTAGAACTCTTGGCTCATAAAAATCATCTTTTTTAATATGTAATAGTTTTAAAGATAATTTTTTTCTCTTTTCTGGAGCTAAAGTTTCCTTTAGGTTGAATAATATTATTATTGATAAAAGGGCTATAGATCCTGAAGAATAGAAAAGAATATTATATCCATATGCAGTTGTAACCAGAGTTCCAATAGTTGGACCAATAGCCATTCCAAGGCTTGTAGCTATACCTAGAATACCCATAGCTTCGCCACGCCTATTTTCGGGAATTATGTCTGCTACATAAGTGGAAGTGCCAGTTGGTTTAAATCCGGTTGAAAAACCATGAATTAATCTTAAAAACATGAATCCTATTACACTTGTGAAAAACGGGTAAGCTATGCCAACAATAAAAGCTACAGATGCTCCAAATATCATTATTGGAACTCTACCTATGCTATCAGTAAGTTTACCACTAAACGGTCTTGATAATGCAGCCGTTAATGTAAAAAGAGATATAATGTATCCTTTATATTCCGAACCTCCCAAAGAACTCAAGTAGTTTGGCAATTCTGGTATAATCATATTAAAACTACCAAAAAACAGTAATGAGCTTATTGATAGTAATATAAATTCCTTTGTTAGTAATTGATTTGTCTTCAATTTTATTTTTATAAAAAAAAATACTATATTCGTGACGGATTTTATTCCAAATAACGCTTATGTTTATAATAAAGCTTATAAAAATACGTTCTTAACATATAACAAATACCCTATTCAATATGGCCAGAGCATTTTTGGGTTACACCAAAACTATCTTAAAAAAAGTGAGTTTCAATGCTGATTTATTTCAGAAGGAACTTTCTAAAGCTTTCGAAAGGTTATTACCTTACGAAGTATATGAACTAAAACAATGGATCCTAGAGCAGTTTAAAAATGAACCACAACTAGAATCCTGTTTAGTAAAAGTTAAAAAACTAGAAAATAGATTTTAAAATTTATAAGGGGCTTACAATCTGAGTATCTTCAGTGAGTATGACCCCTTTTATTATGGAGTTAATTGTCTTAGTTAAAGCTTCAATAATTTGAAGTTTTAATTGACTTTTCCCATAAACAATACTCACCTCTCTTGCTGGAAACGGCTTTTCAAATTCTTTTAGTTTTACTTCATCCTCTTTCTTCATTCTTTTTGTATGTAAGTAAGGGAGTAAAGTATATCCAAATCCATCTTTTGTAAGTTGAACCAAGGCATCAAAACTACCAGTTTCTAAACTTAATTTTGATGAATATAATTCTTGGTCAGATTTACAAAGATTGATAATGTTATTTCTAAAGCAGTGCCCTTCTTCTAAAAGTAGCATCTCAGTAAGTTCTAGATCGCTAGATTTAAGTCTTTTTTTATTGCTTAGTCTGTGTCCATCTGGCAAATATGCTACAAATGGCTCATAATATATTGGTTTCTCAAAAAGGTCATTTTCTTCGAGCGGAGTAGCAGCTATTCCAACATCAATTATACCATCTCTAAGTTGCTGTACTATTTGGTGTGTTTGTAATTCTTCAACACTAATTTTTACATCAGGATATCGTTTCATGAATGTTTTCAGAAACAAAGGTAGTAGGGTAGGTATTATAGTTGGTATTATCCCTATTTTAAAATCACCTGATATTTTACCTTTTTCAGTGTCGACTATATCAGAAATTCGTTTAGATTCATTAATTACTGTTCGTGCTTGTTCTACAATAGATTCTCCAATCTTAGTGACCTTAATTGGCTTTTTTGATCTGTCAAAAATTCGAATATCTAGTTCTTCTTCTAATTTTTGTATTTGCATACTTAGAGTAGGCTGAGTTACAAAGCATTTTTGTGATGCTAATGTAAAATTTCTGTGCGTGGCAACAGCTAATACGTATTCTAATTGCGTGATAGTCATATCAAAACTGAATATTTGTTAAAAATAATAATCAATTACAATGATACTCATTTATTGTTATATAAATGCACTCTATTATGTTGTTTTTTGTGTTTTAGAATATGTTACAAATTAATGGAGATCATTTAATTATTGAGGTTTATTGTGAGATTTCAAATTCATATTTATTTTCTCTAATTATTGAGGTGTTGATATTTGCACAATACCAGAATGAGATTGAGAAATAATTAAAATAATATGGAATGTAAGCAAAAAGGCTGATACTAATTATTACTAATCTATCAGTTAAATTATTGTTTATAATTAATTCATTATTTACAATGGTTAGAGATTTGTTTATAGAGGAAAATAGAATAGGAGCACTGATAAGACTTGAAAAGGCTACCATTAATATTGAGATAACAAGAAATAGAATAAATGTTTTCCAAAGTTTTTGGTTTACAGCTACGAAACTTTTAATAATTGCTGAAAAAATATTTACATCTTCAATAATTAGGAATGTATAACTTAATGCTACTGATAGGAATATCCAAAATGATAACAAAGCTGATAGCAAAATAAAAAATGATGAAAAAGTATCAATATTTAATATGCTTTTCATACCTAAAAAGAAAAATGCAGTTATTACAATAATAAGACTTTCAATTATTATCATAATAAATACTTCGGCATATTTATTAAAGCTTAATAAGAGTAAGGACTTAATATTTATTTTTTCTTTATCAGAATAAAATAGTTTTAAGAAAGAATTTGTAAGGCTAATCATTAATGAGTGAAATGAAATTATTATTAAAATAAATAACCACATTGAGTGATAGTAATTATTAATACCAATTTCTTTAATTCTTTTTATATCAACTAAGTTAATATCCATTCCAACATATTGAGATTGAATACCTAATGTAATTGCAATAATTAAAGCTACTATAGTTATAACACCTATTGTTTTAAATAATAGTTTAAAGTTATCTTGTATGAAATTAAAGCTATATCCTATTACCTCCAAGGGTGACTTTGGAAGTGCATGTTTGATAGTTTTCAAAATTGTAGTTTTAATATGTTTTTATAAATACTTGATTTTTAGGTTACTGCGAATATAGTATTTTTTGTAGTGCTGTGTTATTTTGAATCGTTAAATTTGAAATCGTTTTTTATGAAGAATATAATATGTATTTATTTTGGATGAAGTAGTTACAATAATTGATATTATAGGAGTTTTTGTTTACGCAATTTCTGGTGCTTTAACAGCTATGAGTAAACGTTTAGATCCGTTTGGAGTTTTTATAGTTGGATTTGTTGCTTCAGTTGGTGGAGGAACTCTGCGAGATGCTTTGATAGGACGGAGTCCAGTATTTTGGATGGTTGACCCTGTTTATGTTTATGTAATTATGGGGGGTACTATATTTGCAATAATATTTAGAAAAAAAATTGGTTATTTACGAAAAACCCTTTCTTTTTTTGATACAATTGGCCTTGCTATTTTTACAATTATTGGTATAGAAATAGGAATTCAGTTTGGATTGAATTCGGTAATAGTTTTAGCTTTAGGAGTTATAACTGGTTCGTTTGGAGGTGTAATTAGAGATATTTTGGTGAATGAAATTCCAGTAGTTTTTCATAAGGAAGTGTATGCAACTGCTAGTTTAATAGGAGGGATGTTCTATATGGGTGGTGTGTATTTTGAATTAGATAAAGTTTGGAATCAATCAATGTCGATTGCTGTTATTATTGCAATACGATTGATAGTAGTAAAATATGAATTGGTTCTACCTAGTTTTTATGGTAAGGATGATAGGTAATGTTTTTTCAGTAGGGATAGAAGTGTTACCCCGGAATGAGGAAGTATATTGAACAAAGAAATACAGGAGCTTTTTTTTATTAAAAAAAGATACCTGTATTTTTTTTGTGAAAATACTTGCGATTGAGGAGTAATAGCGCATAGCCCGTTAAACTGGCCAAAAAAAAGACCTCCAAAGTTTAGATTTAAAAACTCTGAAGGTCTAGTATTATAAACTTATTAATGCTGCTTTGTTATCCTCTAACAGCGAAGTCTAATTTTGGTTTGTCATCGTCGTCCATGTAGCTTTCTATAGGCTCGCATGCACAAACAAGGTTTCTGTCCCCATAAGCATCATCAACTCTGCGTACAGTAGGCCAGAATTTATTATCGGCAATCCACTCTAAAGGATATGCTGCTTGCTGACGTGTGTAAGGAAGATTCCACTCGTTATTTGTCAATAAATCTAGTGTGTGAGGTGCGTTTTTAAGAATGTTATTTTCTTTATCACATGTACCATCACCTACAGCCATAATTTCTTTTTTGATAGAAACTAATGCTTCAATAAATCTATCTAATTCTGCTTTATTTTCACTCTCAGTAGGCTCAATCATTAGTGTGCCACCAACAGGGAAAGATACAGTTGGCGCGTGGAAACCATAGTCCATCAAACGCTTAGCTATATCAGTAACTTCAATACCTTGCTCTTTGAAAGGACGTGT
>LGVF01677826.1_pt1 | contig 15934 bp, 15 predicted proteins | sample 469901 | NCBI WGS metagenome assembly LGVF01 (sample SAMN03893561, study PRJNA290197) | marine sediment metagenome | material: sediment; isolation source: combined push core samples #3730, #5133, and #5579 collected at Hydrate Ridge | place: Pacific Ocean: Hydrate Ridge
AAATAAATGTTGTGTTCAAAAACATGGATAGACCTAAAATAGAAGAATAGTTATCAACATGTTATTAACAGATTGTGGAAAAGGGGGAAATATGAAGAAAACAGCACGTGAAAAAGTATTGAACGATGCAGAATTTGGTCAGAGAGTGAAAAAAAATGAAAACGAAACAAGTAATACTCTTAGTGAAACAGCAGAATATGACAAATATATCGAAATAATGAAAGGTTATCAATCTGCAAAGCAACCATTAGAAGAAAATATTATCGCAAATGAAAAGTGGTACAAATCAAATCATTGGGATCTAATTCGTGGAAAAGGTAAAACAAATAAGACTGATGCACGTCCGGAACCAGTAACTGCTTATTTATTTAGTATTTTGAGTAATAAGCATGCAGATGCAATCGATAATTTCCCAGCACCTAATATCTTAGAACGAGAAGATTCGGATAAAGAAACGGCGTTAGAACTTACTGAAATTATTCCTGTTATATTAGAAAGAAATGAGTTCCGCGAAACGTGGGATCACGTGTGGTGGTACAAATTAAAGCAAGGCACAGGCGTATATGGTGTCTTTTGGGATAACGAAGCAGGCGATGGGCTTGGAGATATTGCAATTAAGAAATTAGATCTACTTAATATCTATTGGGAACCGCGCATAGAAAAAATAGACGAAAGTAGATACTTATTCGTTACGAAAATGATGGATTTAGATTTAGTTAAGAAAGAATATCCTGAAAAAGCAACAAAATTAAAAATAGACAGTAATTTTAAACCGCTTAATTACGAAGGGAATCAAGAAGATAGCGAAAACCAAATATTAATAATAGACGTTTATCACCGCGAAAATGGACGCCTGGACTTAGTTAAGATAGCGGGGGGCTGTGTGTTGGAAAGCACAGAAGATAACTCGGAATATCCAGACGGCCTGTACAAGCATGGTAAATATCCGATTATATTTGATCCGTTATTCCCAATGGAAGATTACCCGGTCGGTTTCGGTTTCATCGATATAGTCAAAAGTCCTCAAATTTACGTCGATAAGTTGGACCAAATAATATCTGAAAATGCTTTAGAATCGGGTAGAGTTAGACATTTGGTATCAAAAGGATTGGGCGTTAACATCGAAGACTTCAACGACATGAGTAAGAGAGTCGTTGAATGTGAAGGTAGTATTACGCAAGAAAAATATCAACAATTACAATCAAAACCTTTAGATGCTTTTATAGTTAATCATCGCGAAAACAAAATACAGGAAATGAAAGAGATTGCAGCAGATAACCAATTTAGCAGAGGCGAAGGTGGAAAAGGTATAACAGCAGCGTCCGCGATACAAGCGCTACAAGAAGCAGCTTCTAAAGTGTCGCGTGATATGATTTCTAGTTCGTATCGAAGTTACACGCAAATTATTTATCGTGTAATGTCTATAATTTCAACTAATTACACAGAAGAAAGAAAATTTAGGATTACAAACAAATTCGGAAAGCCAGATTATAAAACGTTTGGCAACGAAAAGTTATTGGCGCAGAAATTGCCGAAAGCTTTTGAGAACGAGGGAATGATGGAAGACGAAACCGGCGTAATGATAGATGATCCAGATTATCAACAAGCCGAAAGAATTCCTGTTTTTGATATTACTGTAATGCCTGAAAAGGATAATCCATTCTCAAGAACTGCAATGAATGAGTTTGCTAAGAATATGTTTCAGATTGGAATGTTTAATCCGGAGTTAACTCAACAAGCATTGATCACGCTGGAAATGATGCACTTTGAAGGTAGAGAAAAGGTTATGGAGCAAATCAAAGAACAAGGGGATATGTTCCAACAAATGCAAAAAATGAAAGAGACAATGGATAAAATGGCCCAAATAATAGAACATTTTCAAGGAAAGGGAAGTGGTGATGGTCAAGGTTTAGGAAATGGTCAAGGAAGAGGTGCGACGATTGATAGAAATTTACAAGAATAACAATTCTGTAATCATAAAAGGCCATGCAAATTACAATCCTGGCAATGATATAGTGTGTAGTGCTGTTTCAACGCTGACATTCACCTTAATTGGATCGTTGACAGAATTTAATATCAAACACGAAACATCGCTGGATGTTAAGGGAGTTAGCACAATACAAATATTTGAGAAGAATAAAACTGAAAAAATGCAAAAGGATATAATTCTAAAGATTGTATTTAATGGTTTGCAACAAATTGCAGACAAATATCCTTTAAATGTAAAAATATTGTCATAAAATTTGTGCTTTCGATTCAATGAGAGTATAATTAGTGTATAAAATATAAATGTATCACTATATGTAGTGGTTGACGCACCGGAAAGACGGTAGAAAGACGCGCTGGACAGACAGCAGGAAGGAGAAACAAATGAAAAAAGTTGATATGCTAGATCTAAGACTATTTGACGAAGAGGGAGATGGTGGAACGCAAACTTCCAATCTAACAGATGGCGGGTCTGGAAATGGCGAAGAACCTGGTGACGCTAGCCAGAATCAACCACCCGAAGCACCCGAAACAATCGTTTATGGTAAACAATCTGACGGTGATCAATCCGCAGAAGAAAATAAAACTGGAGACGATGGGAAAGGCGAAGAGGGAAACAAACAAGAATACGACCTCGAAACTTTGCTAGGTGATGAAAACTTTAAGAAGCAATATGACGAACGTGTTCAAGGAATTATTAAAGATAGATTTAAGAATACGAGCAAAAAAGTGGAAACTGCAGATAAATTCCAACCAACTATGGATTTGTTAATGGAACGATACGGAATCGGAAATATGGACGAATTGATTTCTAAACTGGAAAATGAATCATTCGAAGAAATGGCGTATGCGGAGAACGTTGATGTTGATACTTACAAGAATACCCAAAAGCTTCAGCGCGAAAATAAAGCGTTAAAAGGTAGACTTGATTCAGAAAAAGCACAAAAGAATATTGATAATAGAGTTCAAGGTTGGTTTGCAGAAGCGAAAGAGATACAAAAGGAATTCCCTGATTTCGATTTAAAAGAAGCATCTAAGGACCCAGGATTTTCGAAACTACTTAACGCCGGAATAAGTGTAGACGCTGCATTCAAAGCAACTAATTTCGAGAAAATTCTTAATAACCGTGTGACTTCTGCAGCAAAGAAAGCCACTGAAAATACGATTAATAACGTAAAAAATAGGAATTCGAAAATAAAAGAGAATGGATCTAAAAACACACCCGGCACAATTTATAAGACTAATGCAAAAAGTTTGTCGAAAAAAGATCGTGCAGAAATAGCAAGACGGGTGAGTAACGGAGAAACGATCAAATTTTAGAATTCCACCTATAAAAAAAGGGGGAAACAAATGCCAAAATATATATTAAACTTAAGATTATTCGATACACAAACTACTGAAACACCTGGTTTGTCTGATGAAATGAAAACGTACTATGATGATTATATGATAGATAATGCTGTTCCGAATTTAATTCATGACCAATTCGGCCAGGAAAGACCGATTCCAAAGGGAAAAGGTAAAACGGTTGAGTATAGAAAATATGCTCCATTGGCAAAAGCTACTACACCATTGGTTGAGGGTGTTACTCCATCGGGAAATAGCTTAAATGTATCTACTGTAACTGCAACTGTTAAACAATATGGTGACTTTATTGAGTTATCTGATGTATTAATTTTAACAGCTATTGACAACAACTTGGTGGAAGCAACTGTTTTATTAGGTGATCAAGCTGGCCAGACATTAGACACAATCGTTAGAGAAATCATTAACGCTGGAACTAATGTACAGTATGGCGCAAATGCTGTATTAGCAAGATATTTATTGACTGGTGGTGTTGGTGACACAACAGACAACTACTTAAATGTCAAAACTGTTAAATATGGAGCTAGAAACTTAAAAAATAACTTAGCTAAAAAGATTAATGGTAATTATGCAGCAATCATTCATCCGGATGTAGCTTTCGACTTAACGGAAGATGATAGATGGTTAGATCCTCATACTTATCAAGATACTAGCAATATTTATGAAGGTGAAATCGGAAAAATTGAAGGCGTTAGATTTGTTGAAACAACAGAAGCTAAAATATTCCATGCAGAAGATTTATCGGAATCAGCTAGAAATTTAACAGTTGCTTCATATGCAACAAAAGTAATTACTATTTCCGAAACACTTACAAGTGCGGACCAAACTGCATTGATAGGAAGATCTATAATTGTAGACGGATACAAGTATACAATTGCTAGTGCTACTTCGGACACTATCACTATATCTGAATCACCTACACATGATCCTGCTGGGTCTGATGTTGTGTATCCAGGTGAAGCGGGAGCTGCTGGAAGAGATGTATATTCTACATTGATTATTGGCGCAAATGCCTACGGAACGACTAAGGTTACCGGTGGTGGGTTACAAACTATCGTGAAACAATTAGGTTCTGCCGGCACATCCGACCCGTTGAATCAAAGGGCGACTGTTGGCTGGAAAGCAATTAAAACTGCTGTCATTTTAGTCAACGAGTATATGGTAAGAGTTGAAACTACTTCTGAATTTGAAAGTGGTTCGAATTAAAAAGACTCCTTATTAATTTTCATATTGAGGGAGGAGAAAATCCTCTCTCTATAAAAACAATTTAAAATAAAAGGAAGGTGAATGATGAAACAATTAACATATAAAGGGGTAACTTATAACATTTTGGAAGTAAAGCACGGCAGATATTATTTAGAAGATGAAGACGGCAACAAAAAAGATTTAGCACAATCAACTATTGAGAAGGAAGCTGTTTTCTCAGAAGATGATCATGAAGAAAAACCATCAAAATTACCAAAGGTGGAAAAGAAGACGGAAGCACAAAAAGAAAAAGAGAGAAACGATTATTTAAATGAAAAAGTAAGTTTTATGGCAATGCGTGATGATGACAAGTACGTTGATGATATTACTGTTACGGTGAATGGAAAAAATTTCGTAATTAAAAGAGGCGTGCAAGTTTCGCTTCCTAGATATGTTTTTAACATCCTTGAGGCGCAACAAAGGCAGATTATCCAGGCGACAAACACATCCGACAGATATATCGACAAAAGCAAATAAAAATTGTGTTTGAATGAGAGCGGGGTTATCCTTGCTCTTTTTTTATAAGTTTATAAGAAAGTAGGTGAAGAATGATACAAAAGAAATTTGCTGTTGAAATTGATATGATGGATCAGAAGACAAAACACATCGGAAGATTGGTAAGAAATGATTTTGGCGGAAATATTTTAAATATCAGATTAACTAAATATGGCAAAAAAATAGATTTAACTGATGCCGAAACTGTAACTGTATACGTAAGATATAACGGGCAATATTTATCTACTATATTAGCAACTGTAATAGAACCATTGTTAGGACATGTACAAGTGCTATTAACAGATGCATGTGTAGGATATACCGGTTTGTATGAAATAGAAGTAGAAATCACATCATCTACAAGCACAACAACTTCTGCTGTTGTAACTTATGATACCAGGTCAGATTTAGCAGAAGGATCAGATCCATCAGTCGACCCGGAATATCCAATTTTAATACAATTAATACAAGAAGTAAACGATTTAAACGATACAGTAACGGCAGCGGAAGAAATAAGAGAAGACAACGAAGATATAAGAATAATTGACGAAAATGGCAGAATATCTAACGAAAATACTAGAATATCTAACGAAAACGGCAGAAATAGCGCAGAAACGATTAGGGTTAGTTCGGAGAATACAAGAATATCTAATGAAGACGCAAGATTGGGGAACGAAGTTATTAGAGAACAATTTGAATTTTTAGGAGAATACAACACTTTAACTAATTATGTTGTTAATAACGTTGTTAGATTTTATAATTCATCTTATGTTTGCATTGTTGATAGCGTAGGACAACAACCTAATAATATAAATTATTGGACTTTGGTTGCTTTAAAAGGCGATGACGGTGGTGGAGTAATAGGGAAATTTTTATCGAGCGGAGTAACAATTTCGCCTAGCAAAACAGATAATGGCAACGGATCTATAACAGTTGGTATAGGAACATACAGATTTTATCCATCAGATGATTTCACAGGTGCATTAGTTGAGTTCGAAATTGCAGGTAACACATTCACATTAACAAATAACACTATAAATTATATAGTTGCTAATTACAATTCGGGAACACCTATTTTAGAAGTAGTAACTGACGTATCATTAATTAATACAAGCAATGTTATTCCTATTTTAACTATTTCAAGAATGGATAATGATTTAGTAATATTGGATTGGAATACTGCCGGTAATGGTTTATCCAATAAGAATACTGATAAATCTGTAAAATTACACAGATTTGAAATAGAAAATGGATTATCGCTAAGTACAAACGCTTTGAAATTATTGGTTACTGCCGGTAAAGTATGGTATGGTTCAAAAAATATTTTATTGTCAGAAGTTGATACAACATTGGCAAATGATGATATTTGGTTATTCGAAAATACCAATGGTACATGGACACGCACGGTAGTCAGCGATTTGGATAATTTGCAATATAACAATCCAATAACTGGTTTTCAGCCTCTTTCTAATCAAAAATACGGTGTCAGCTGGGTATTTAGAACGGTTGACGAGAACAAAACTAGATTAGGAATAGTGCTAGGGATAGGAAATTATTCGATAAGTGAGGCTCAAAGTTCAGTGATGCCGGAACTCCCAAATCAAATGATGGCTATGGGCGTGTTTATCGGAAGAATTATAATTAAAAAAAGCGATACAACTGCTCACAGCGTGGAGCAAGTGCAGAATGTACATTTAGCATATTCTCAAGTATCTGATCATAACAATTTGGTTGGTTTGCAAGGTGGCACAGCGGGGGAATATTATCATCTTACAAGCGATGAATTAGCAGACCTAAACGCACCCGACTACACGCCAACCCTCACAAATTACGCTTCAATATACGCAGTAGGGCAAGGTGATGAGGGTAATTATGTAGCTGAAGATGGTAAAGTTAAGGAAATGAGAGAGTACGGCATGACGCTTGTTAATGAATTAGATAATACAACTTATGATAAAGGAACTGTTACTGATAATATATTAGAATACACACCGACTGCACAATATGACGGAGTCAAATTTTTAACACCTAATGTAGCAAGTACAAATGATGTAATATTTTTATATGGAAGTATGTATGGCGAAAGTATTACAGATAAATTTATTATAGGGGATGATGTTAATTTTACAACTACAATTGCAACACATGGGGGCGGAAGTGCGTTTGAAGCTTTATATAGGACGCTGACACTAGGCACAACTGATTCTAATAATTTATATGTAAAATTTGCATCTTTTGCATCGTCTGGTTTTACTCCATTAAAAATAGATTTAAACAAAAGTATTCAATTTATTAACAAAACAGCACTAGGCTTAGAAGCATTATCAGAAGCAAATATGCTATATCTAATTGAAAACGGATATATCGATGGTATGCAAAGTGTAGGAGATAAAAAGATTACAAGTAGGGGTAAGAATAAGTTTGATAAGAGAATGATAACAAAAGGCAAATATTTATCAGGCACAGGAACTTTACTTGTTGACTCAACAGTTTTTACAAGTGATTATATACATGTTAAAAAAGATGTAGAATATTATAAAAATTCATCGGCTACTAATTCAAGAACGAGATATGAATTATATGATTCAAATAAAAACTTTACAGGAGAATCTGATACCACAAAAACTTTCACACCAACTATTGATGGTTATGTTAGAATAGGAGATTATAATACACAACTTGATATACTTCAACTCGAGGAGGGAGCTGTTGTAACAGACTACGAAGCCTACAAAGAAGATTACTCTTATCTTCCTAATTTAAGACGTGTACCGACAATTGCAGATGAAAATGACTTAGTTAATCGAAAGTTTACGCAAGATGTTGAGGAGTACGCTTTAGTGAGTGGGGATATAACGCAATTAGAAAATTTGACAACGGTACAACGAGTTAGAATTGATAAACAATCTAATTATATATTAGATGGCACAACATCTACAATAACAGGCTCGATGTTAATGGCTGAATATGTAGAGAAAGCGTTTGCTACCTCTGATGATGTGGCTAATGAAAATAAATATAGTAATAATGTTTCGAGTGGGTTTACGGCGTTAATCGTACCATTAGGAACTTATGCAGATTTATCGGCGGCACAAACAGCCTTAGCGGGTACAATTATTCAATATCAATTAGCAACACCTATCATTCACAATGTCAACACCCACGTTTTAGATGTTAAAACAGACGGTGACATCATAAGAGAAAACAAATTCCCTGTAATTGAAATATATGGCACAGGAATAGATGTTGCTAGTAAGGGATATTCGGACGTAACAGTAACAAAAGCATTATTATTCGACCACGACACAGGACAACAAACTGTATTAGATGTTGCAGATTTCACGGTAACAGGTACTGTTATTACTAATTCTAACTTAGCAAGTACAGATTTGATATGGTTAGAGATTGAATATAGTGATGGTAGAACAATTGGGAAAAATGAAACTGTTTATCCTGCGAATTTCAGGGCAACAAGCGAAACGTTGAACACAACAGTTACAGAACAATCGAAAATGATTGCGATGTTAGAAGCTAGAATGAGCGCATTAGAGGGAGCATAAAAATGGAGTGGATATTACAGTATTGGTTACAGTTAGTGTTTGCTTGTATGGCGAGCACAGTAGTATTAGAATATGGAAAACTAAAGGCTATAAAGCTTGGTATGAGGGCGTTATTAAGGGATAGGATATATCAAGCTCATGACCATTACAGCCAAAAAGGTCACTTACCGATTTACGCTAGAGAGAATATAGAGCTTATGTATGTTCCTTACAAAGCTCTTGGGGGCAACGGTACAGCGAAAAAGTTGGTTGAGGAAATGCTGGAGTTGCCGACAGATATTAAGGAGTGATAACATGGCGATGGACTACTTCGAACAAGCGGACAAACAAATAACTAAAGCTATTCAAAAAGCTACAGAAGCAGTACCGGATGGGTATTTCGGGCAACAAGCACTACTCAATTTATTCCTAAAGCTGGTAGATTACAAAAGCATGCTTCCCTTTTCTTATCAGATGTATGGGGGGTATGCTCTGTTCGGTAACCCGAAAGAGATAGATTTAGAGGAATGTAAAAACAAAGCTGTTAGAAGCTATAAAATGGCAGGTTCGGGAGCGTTTCAGTGGAAGAATAGCGTTGTAAGTTTGCTAGTAAATAATGGGGCGGTAATCAACAACACTACTTCTAAGACATGGGCAAACAAGCGGGTATCAACCCTGTTTTATACCTTTGATGGTAAGTTCGGTTTAAGAAAAGTGCTATATGCTTCTGAATTACCTAAAAATACAAAATGGGCGATAAGTGGTGTAGGGCTTGTAAGCAATGTGCCTAACTTCTATCATCCAGATTGGGAGGGTTTTGTAGGAAAATTCGCAGATGTATTAGAAACCAGAAATCATGCGGTATTTGGTTTTAAAGAAGATGGCACAGTTGTGTATTTTCTACAGCCCAGCTGTTCTATGAAAAAGTTAATGTGGCTGGCTAAAGAGGTTTATGGCTTAAAATTCGCAATAAGTTTGGATGGTGGCCATATCCCAGCAATCCAGTCAGATAAGTTTAGTTTCAACAAAAGCCAAATACAAAATAACGTAGTGATATTTAGGAGATGAAAAAATGGAAAATATATTTAAATATAAATCAATAAATGCAAAACAAAAACAAGAAATAGAAAGTTGTAAGGAAAGTGCTTCTGCTCTATTCAGCACAATTGAAGATAATTGTCCTAGTTGTAAAGAAAGTGAGTTAGCGATTATCAAATTAGAAGAATGTGTGATGTGGTTATCGAAAGCTATAAGTCATAATTAATACAAAAAGGGGGAAATATGACACTACAAGACGTTTTAAATAGAGTTCATGAATTAATGGATAATACGCTTAGTGATGAAATGTTGACTTCGTTTGTTAACCAGGCGGAATCTAGCAATCTANNGGCTGATACTAGCGAATATATATTACCGATAGCTGTTAAGTTTAAAAATATATCAGAAGTAATATTAAAAGAAAACTATTTTATTTCAAAAGTTGGGTTTGATCACGATGAAGATTTACCAGGTTATAGAGAAAGTGTTGACGGAAACTTTCAATTATTCCCTGTAGCAACTGTTGATGATACTGAAAATACAGTAAAAATAGTGTATAAAATAGCTAATGAAAATTTAAACTATGAAACCGACAAAGATTTAGAATTAATAGCAGAAGCACCGTTCGACGAAATGTATGAGTTATATACAATGGCAAAGATTGCTTTTTTTAATCAAGATTACGGCGTTTATAATAATTTAATTGATCAATACAATCAACTATATAACGATTACAAAATTTTTATAATTAGAAAAGAACCTTCCAATAACAATTATGAAATAAAGAATTTATGGTAGGGGGTTAAAGATGAATAGACCAAAAGCAAGATATTCAAAATTCAAAAGTAAAGTAGATACATTTTCATTCGAAGGATTTAACAACACTGAAAATCATAAAGAAAATCAATTACTGGATATGAAAAATATATCTAGTAATAAGTTTCCTTTTGTGACAAACAGGCCCTCTAGAGAAATTGTTGAAACATTGACAAGCGGTAAATATCTATTTGCTTCAGATAAATTGTGCTGGGTGGATGGAGTTAATTTTTATTACGACGGAGTAAGCAAAGGCGTTTTGACGGCCGATCCTACTTCAATAGTAGAAATGAATGACTTTATAATATTTTTTCCTAGTGAACAATATTACGATAAAGTTGGAGATGCTTTTGGCAGTTTTACAAGTGGTTATATTATTAATTATGCTGCTGTTAATGATAATAGAATGTTTGCTGTTTCCGGAAATCAGTTGCTAGCATCTAAACAAGGCGATTTTAAAGTATGGGATAGTTTTCAAGGAATAAGCACCGATAGTTTCGTGGCCGATGTATCTACTCAAGGTGATTTTATAGGTTTGATAGTTTATCAAGACCACGTGACGGCATTTAAAGAACAATACCTTCATGAGTTATATGGGAATATACCATCTAACTATAGTATTCCGGAAGTAATAAAAAAAGGTTGTGTTGATCAAGCAAGTCTAGTTGAATTAGACGGAACATTATTTTTCATGTCGCAAGATGGGGTTTATAAATACAGCGGTGGGTTACCCAGAAAAATCAGTATGAATATTAACGAAAATTTTGTATCTGGTCCGGCTATAGGTTTTGACAATAAATATTACGTTAATTTATACAACGGTTCTGAATATCAACTGTTCATATACAACTCTATATATAACGATTGGTATAAAGAAGACAATATAGAAGTTTCGCATTTTGCTATATTCGAAAACTCACTATACATTTTAACAACTGATAATAAGATCATAAAATTTAACAGCGGAACCGAAAAAGTTGAATGGGAAATCTTTTCACATGAATTTGACCAATTGTTGTTTGAAAATAAGAATTATAGAAAATTATTAATCAATTTAGAGCTTGATTATGGTTCTTCTGCCGCGTTTTATGTATCTAAGGACAATAAGCCTTATGACATGATAAAAAACATCACAGAAGTTACACATCGTCATTTTAGGATACCGTTAGATTTAAGAAATTGTAATACCTTTAAAATAAAAATAACCGGCAGAGGGGAATTTATTTTAAAAAATATCCAAAGAACTTTTGATGTTGGGGGTGCGATTAATGGCTAATGTTAATATACCGGCTCCAACTGGACAAGAAAAAGTTGAGGACCTTATCGATTTAATGATAAGATATAAAAAAGAGTTAGATTTTTTATTGCTTAACTTAAACGGTCAAAATGTTCCTATTATTGATTCGTTAGTAGAAGATATAGATGGTAATTCAACACAAATAACACAAAATTCAGAACAAATATCATTAAACGCCAATGACATTTCGGGTAATGCTTCAGATATTGTATTAAACGCTAATCAAATATCGCTTAACGTTAGTGATATTGATGGCAATAGTTCAGCCATCACTTTGAATTCAAACAATATTAATTTAAGAGTTGAAAAAGATGATGTTATTAATCAAATTAATATTAGTACAGAAGGAATAGTTATATCAGCTAATCAGATAGATTTAGATGGAATAGTAAGAGTTGCTGATGTTATTCAAATAGGAAAAGATTCTGAAACTGGAGTTATTAATTTTCCTAAAAGTAATGATCCTTATAATTCATTTATATCGTCAGATAATATTACTTACGGATTATATATTCATTCAAAAGGTGATATGATGGCAAGTTCATATGATGATTTGTTTTTAAGTGGGCAAGATAAAATAGAATTAGAATCTCAAAGTTCTCCAACTAACGGAGTGTCAATTATTTTGAATAGCGGGGTGGGAATAGATATTTATTCACCTTATGGAGTTGATTTTAATAGTTGTAATATTACAAATGTTGCTGATATAACAGCAGATGATTGCACATTCGACACATTACAAGTGGAAAACGGAGCTAATACAACAAACACTTATGTTACAACTCCATATTACGCGGCGAATTTCTGTTATGTCGATGGCGGATCAGGTGCTTTAGTTATTAGAAATAGTAGTGGAAGTGAATTAGGAACGATAACTTATGATTAAGAGAGGGTGATGAAATGGTAATAGAAATGAATGAAGAAATGATTAAAAACTCAAAAATATTTTTAGACAGGGTAACGATAAAAGGAATTGTTGAAGCGACCGCATATTTACAAATTGTACAGGCGATTGACAATGCTAAGAAAATTGAAAAAACCATAGTTGAAAAGAAATCAAAAAATGATAAGTGATTAAAACGCTGAAAGGGGTGGACGAATGGCTATAAATAGATTTGATGAAGATGACGAAAGAAAAGAACTTGTAAAAATTAGAGATACTATAAATAAGTACGGCGGTGAAAAGTACGGTATTGATGATGCAATGATAGGTTGGGAAAAAAACTTATCTGACCCAGCAAGTGGGACTGTTCAAATAGGTGGGGAAAGTTTAATGGATGTATCAAAAGAAAATATTTTTGATGAAAGAAGTTATGCACCGGAAACTGATATAAGAACTGCTATCGATACGTACGCAACTAAAAATAAACTCGCTCAACTTTCACCTATAGCACAATCAGTAGGAATTGAAATAGAGCCTGCATTAAATACTGGCTATGAGGATCCATATTCAGCACAAGTAGATAAATTAATGAAACAAATTCAAAATAGGGAAGAGTTTACTTTCAATTTACAATCTGACCCTAGTTTTAAAGCGTTACAACAACAATATGAAGTTCAAGGCAGTAGAGCGATGGAAGACGTAATGGGTGCTGCATCACAAATGACGGGCGGACGTCCGAGTTCGTGGAGTGAAACAGTTGCCGGTCAAACTAAATCAAGGTTCGACGAAGCTTTATTAGGTCAAGTTCCACAGCTTGAACAAGCGGCGTATAACAAATATTTGCAAGAAGGACAATCAGAACAACAAGCGTTACAAAATTTAATGAGTGAAAGAAGTTATGAACGTAGCACTTATGAAGCTGATAGAAATTATGATCGTATTAAATTAGAGTCTAATAGATTGTACAATAGAGGTATATTGGAATCTGATAGAATGTATAATCAGAATATTAAAGATAGCAAAGAAGCATCTGCACGTTGGGAAAAAGAATTCGATTATGGCGTTACTCGTGACCAGGTTAATGATAAAAATTGGTTAGACCAATTCGATTACGGAAAACAACAAGATGCTATTCAAAACGCCTATAGAAATAAACAGTTGTCAATACAAGAAGCTGAAAGAGCACTTAATCTAGTGCGCGAAGCTGATAATAATGATAGAAATGAAATATCGAATTATATGAGTTATGCTATCAATCAATTAGAAGCCGGGAAAAGCGAAGAAGAAATTAAAACTTATTTAAAAGGGCTTAATACTGATAAGCAAATTTCAGATGCAGTATTTAAAGAAGTCAATAACAGATTCCCTTCACTTAAAAAATACGAAGAAGAAAGCGGAACTAACGCTCTTTCTATACTTTATGGAGAAATGATGTCTTCGCCAGATCCAAAACAATGGTTGATAGAAAGTTCTACTTTTATTGAACCGGAAGAATTAAAAACATTAGAAAAAATGCTTCCTGGTAGTGAAGGGCCGAGCATTGTAATAAATACAAAAGATTATTAATCAAAAAGGGGGACGAAATGAAAAGGTATACTTCAATTGATGAAATAAAAGCCGATAGAGAAAAACGTACGTATAAAAGCGTTCTCGACATTAAAAAAGATAGAGGTTATAAATTAGAACCTAAAGATTATTATGACAAAACATTTAAGCCTGAACTTCAATCAATGGCTACCGGAAGATTGACAGGCGAAGAACAAACAAGGCAAGAATCAAGAAATCTTGAATTGGGCAAAATTTTAGAAACTCCGGCCATGAAATTATTTGTTAATAAAAACCCTGATTATTCAATTTCTAAATCGTTCCCCGGATTTGAAAAAGGTTCGACATTTAGATCCTTTGCGCAAATACAAGAAGAATATGATTACGAACCTAAATATGATATGCAATTTGATTTAGGCGAAACTCAATTAGAACAATATAAGCCTAAACTTTCGGATGAAATCGGTAAAATAGGACGGCCAACTCTTACAAAAGAACGAGAAGAAATGTTTAGAAAACAAGAATTGCTAAATATCCCTATGGATTATAACATGGAATCTCAAGCGGATTTTATGAAAGCGAAGTTTAGACTAGGGGAATTAGGAGATTTATCTGGATTAGAATACACAAAATTAGCAGGTGGCAAAGAAAATATCGCTTTAGACGTTGATAAAGCGATTAATCAATTGATTGAAAGATACCCTAAATTAATAGAAGGTGACAAAGGTTGGATTAAAGAAGGACTTGGCGGAGTTGCTGAAATGGCACCTACTCAAATCAAAGCTCAAATAGAAGGTGCTAAACTCGGAATACCCGCTGCCGGAACTGCTGCTGCCGGCGCTTTGTGGTTAGGACAAGCTGGACCTCAAATTGCAATCCCAGAAGAAATAATCACCGTTCCCGCTGCTGCTGGAGCTGCCTATAAATTTGCTAGTGGTGCCGGCGCTGCGCAACATATGTATGCAGTAGAAAAGGGGAATGCTTACAAAAACATGATTGAAAAAGGCGTTGACCCAGATAGAGCTAATATGTTTTCTACTGGCGTAGGACTACTTAACGCTGGAGTTGAAATGGTACAAATAGACAAATTTATAAAATCAGTAAAAGGTGCTAAGGCTATAATTGAAAACCCTTTATTTAAGGATCAGTTAAGTAAAAAAGGCGTTAAATTACTTGCTGAATATGTTAAAAATGTCGGTTCCGAAACATTGCAAGAAGTAGGTCAAGAAGCTATTTCTATAGCAGGAGAGTCTTTGGCGGCAAAAGAAGATATAATTACACGAGAAAATTTTGATCGTGTAGCAGATACCTTTGTCGATTCGTTAAGGACATTTTCCGTTATGATGGGAGCCACTGGTGGAGCTACTGCGATAAGTACTCAATCTAAATTATCTTATCAGGAATTTAAAAACAGAACTGAATATTACGATAAAGTGGTAAATAAATTAGAAAAAACGGATAAAGAAAATGTAAATAAAGAAAAAATAGCAAAAATGCAAAGTGTTTTAACCGATATCACTGTTAATTCTACAAACCCACAAGCTAAAAAATGGGCGGACGAAACTTATCAAAGATTATCAAATATAGAGCACATCGCTGAAGCTGATGAAAATAAATTTTATCCAACTAAAGAAAGTTTTAAAAGTGAATTATTAGAGAAAAACGCTAATTTAACAGATAAATATTTTAAAAGTGCGATATTTGATAATCATTTCAATAATGATA
>LGVF01044249.1_pt3 | contig 15920 bp, 7 predicted proteins | sample 469901 | NCBI WGS metagenome assembly LGVF01 (sample SAMN03893561, study PRJNA290197) | marine sediment metagenome | material: sediment; isolation source: combined push core samples #3730, #5133, and #5579 collected at Hydrate Ridge | place: Pacific Ocean: Hydrate Ridge
ATAAAGAGTCCGAAGAGCCGCGCCTCGTACCTCACAGGTATGATCACAGTCTCACTCTCGGGATATGCATCGCCAAAGAAGCAACCCTCGCACGATACGGACTTATCTACGACCATGAACCGATCTTCACACTCGAGCGCATCGCTCACGCATTTGGGAATCTCCCCGCGCATTAGATGGTCGCAGAGGCGGGGGACGTTCTCGTCAGAACCAAAACCCGCGCCAGAGCCAACGACTGTGGCAAAGGTTTCGCCATTCTGCAGGAGCCCGAGCCATACCGCATCGTAGCCGCGTATGTCCTCCAGAATATCGCATGCTTTCATGAGGAGGCTCTTTTGGTCCTTCTCCGCAACGGTCAGCCTGGTTACGTTTCTGAATGCCCTGAAGATGCTGTTCAGGTGCTTGACGCGCTTTTCGGCAGTCTTGCGTGCGATTGCGTAATACATGGAACGCGTCAGCAGGTTACCGTCCACCTGACCCTTGACGAGATAGTCCTGTGCACCCTCCCGCACCGCTCTGATCGCAACCATTGCATCATCAAGACCGGTCAGTATGATTACAGGTATCTGCGACGACTGCGCCTGCACCTTGCTGAATGTATCCATACCATGGCTGTCAGGCAGTTCGAGATCCAGCAGAAGCACATCGATCTCGTTTGCAGAGATACGCTCCAACCCTGTAGAGAGCCGGTCGACGCAGACCGGATCGAACGGAGCACCATTTACCTCTGAGAGCATCTCGTGAATCAGGCGACGATCGCCCAAATTGTCCTCGATTAACAGGACACTGATTGATTTGTCGGTCATTTCCCCCTCGCATAAGCCCAATCAAAACACCCCATCCTTTTTCGTGGACAGGACATGTCTTCAGGATGTGCTTATCATCGTACCCCATACCCCTGTAGCACTCATTATTGTGTGCTTCAGAGTCTTAAAAGCTTTCCTGTGGGGTGGTATATTCCCCCACCGCCCTCAACGCCAGCACAAAGACCGCACCCCCAGGCACGTTATCCTCGACATGCACAGATCCCCCATAGTTCTCCATGGCTTTCCTTACGATGTACAGTCCCAGACCGGTATTTCCAGTCTCGCCATGTACAAAATTCTCTTCAAATATACTCTCCTTTATCTCATCGGGGATTCCGGTGCCATGATCAGCAATTCTCACCTCACGAAACTCCCCCTTCACTCTTATCCCTATATCTATTCTGTCGGTCTTCCCGTGAACCACAGCGTTGTTTATTATGTTATCCATGACCGAATTCAGGGATTCATCAGCCAGAACCCGACCGCCGCCTTCTATGCTAAATGCGATGGTTGGATAGCTCGCTATGACCTCTTCGAGAACTTCAGTTATGGAATACCGTTTTAATCCGTGGTATGAAGAGGTAAATGTCTCTAACTCTCTCATTTTATTTATCAGTTCGACACTCTTGTTGACGCGGACGGCTGCCTTCTTCAGAAGTTCATCATCATTCAGTGTATCATAAAGCTGCAATTCGGTATCGATAACAAAGAGATCGTTGATTATGTCATGCCTCAAGATCCTGTTTATCAATTTGATGTGGTCGCGGTGCGATTTCAACTCTTCCTCTGTCTTCTTTCGCTCAGTAATCTCCTGCTTCAGTTGTGCATTGATCTGCAAGATCGTATCCCGGTTCTTTTTCAGTTCCATATGTGTATGAACTCTTGCCAGTAGTTCCGCATGGTTAAACGGCTTTGTAAGATAATCCTGACCCCCGACCTCGAATCCTTTTACCATATCTTCCGTATCAGTCTTTGCTGTGAGAAATATCACCGGAATACCCATGGTTTCGGGATCCTTCCTCATTTCCAGGCATACCTGGTACCCATCCATCTCTGGCATCATTATGTCGAGAAGAACGAGATCGACAGGATTGGATATGACTTTAGCGAGCGCGTCTCTGCCGTTCTGCGAAAAAGCGATTTCATAATCCTTTTCACGTAAAATATTGCCCACTACCTGTATGTTTTTGGGCACATCATCCACTATGAGAATGAGAGGCTTCTCCCGGATTCTCCCACTTCCCCCGGCTTCTACTTTCTGTGCATTACCCATTGTGGGCCCCCATGTGGGTATGTCCGTTCTCTATCATATATTTTGCCTATGTACCTACAAACAGTATCATTCGCTATACGGCACTGCTTGACCCTGAACAAAACATGCACCAAACGGGAATTTAACCGCAGGTGTGTGTTTAGCTGAAGCGAAAAAACCACGAGATTACACGAGATTAACACAGAAATCTTGTGGAAATCTATGTGATCTTGTGGTTAGCTAAACACGTACAACCGCAGAGTGCGCGGAGGGACGCGGAGGATGATTCCGCTCGTGCGCCCCTCCGCGGTTATTTTTCTTGCCAGGAACCATAGAATCGCAATCGTGTGACCAATTAACATACCTGAGTCCGGTCAAGCGCCGCGATCTCATCCACCAAAGCAGGGAAGTTGTCCAGTGTTTCAGGAAGTCTATCCATATCAAAGCTGTTTGCCTGTTTAAACAGGTCATCACCCCAGTTTGCAAGTGAATCGAGATCATATTCTCGTCCCAGCCCCACAATCTCCTCTGCAAACCGTTCGATCTCGCTGATGATGGCTGATCCCTGTATCTGTGCCCAGTCAGCCATGATTTTATCTTTTAGAATATGCAGGAGTTCCGGAAGTCTGGCTTTCACTTCAGGTGTGAGCGTGTCATGTCTTTCAGTGGGGCTGGCTGACACGAATTTTTCAGTGGTATGTGGCAGAAAACGCATCAATTCAGACAATAAGTCGCTTTTGCTCACCGGTTTCTTCAGATAGCCATCACAACCCGCATCCATGATCTTTTTCTCATCATCCTTCATGGCATAAGCGGTCAAGCCGATTATGGGGATAGTCTTTAGATCATCGTCCCCTTTTATGATCCGGGTGGCTTCGTACCCGTCCATCTCAGGCATCTTCACGTCCATCAGAATAAGATCCGGGTGGTAGCGTCTGGCAGAATCGACTGCATCTCTGCCATTCATGGCTTCCGGAACCTCGATTCCATGAGGTTTTAGAAAGCCGCTCACAAGAGCTCGGTTGGTCTCAACATCATCAACCACCAGAACGGACGGGTTCTCAAATGTTATCAGTTCCGCACCGGTGGCACTCGCAACTTTGGTTTGCTTCGCCATGGATGCAACAGCAACGCATCTGAGTCTGATTGAGAACGTGCTCCCCACCCCGACCTCGCTCGCAACTGTAATCTCGCCCTTCATCATCTCGACCAGCCGTCTGGTTATGGCTAACCCGAGACCGGTGCCGCCGTATTTGACGGCGATCTGCCCGCCATGTTGTTCGAACGCTTCGAAGATCCGCTCCCTGTGATCGTCAGGTATGCCAACTCCGGTGTCCTCTACGGAAAAGATGAGATCTATCATGGAGCGATCCCTTTTTACATACTCTTTACGGGCAGACAGCAGGATATGCCCGCGCTCGGTGAATTTGACAGCGTTACCAACCAGATTGAGGAGAATCTGCCGTAATCGTACCTCGTCCAGTAGCAGTGACTCAGGCAGGTCAGGATCAATCTCCATCTGAAAATCGATCCCCTTGCCTGCGACCGCCCAGTGAAATACCTGTTCTATCTCGCTATAGATGGAATGTGGGTTGACCGGTTCATAGTTCAGTTCCAGCTTGCCGGCTTCTATCTTGGAGAGGTCAAGGATGTCATCGATGATCTTGAGAAGCGATTTGCCGCTGGACGAGATGGTGGCTAAGAACCCCCTCTGCTCTTCATCCGTTATCTTGTCCCCCAGGATCTCTGTGAAGCCAAGGATGGCATTCATCGGGGTTCTGATCTCGTGGCTCATATTTGCCAGAAACTCGGATTTAGCCTCTGCAGCAGCCTCCGCCACCTCTTTAGCGATCTTTAATTCTTCTTCCGCCTGCTTCTGCTCGGTTACATCTCTGAAGATCACGCAACGCCCATCACCTATCGGAGTTTCGAAAACTTCCACAACACGAACTGTTCCGTCCTTGCAGAGTATATTCTGTTCCGAAGGCTCAAGCTCACCCCCTGCTCTTTCCGCTCCTTTGATATCTGGATGTTCCGCACAACGATTTGCAAGAGCCAGCCAGCTCCCAACATCCGGAATGTTTCCATAAGTATAGCCAAACGTCTTCAAGAATTGATCATTCAGATACTCGATATTATCATCCCGGTCAACTACCATCATTGCAACAGGCATGTACTCTATCAGACGCCTGAAATGCTTCTCGCTCTCCCGCAATGCCACCTCCACACGCTTTCGCTTCTCTTCTATATCCCGCTCCTTTGTTACAATCCTTGAGCAGCCAACCGTTCCTATTAAATTGCCCTCATAATCCCGGAAAGGCGCCTTGTAAACATCGAAGATGGTAAATTTCCCCATGGCGTTTCCGGATTCCTCAAATCTTCCCTGCTCTTTGCTCTCAATTATCACCGAATCGGAATTGGTGCAGGTTTCCCCGAATGTATGCCACTCCGGGTCATCACGATGAGACTCAGTTTCCCTCCTGGCAAAATACATGTCGGTCTTTCCGACAGGCTCATCAGTATCGCGGGCATTGAGCAATCTTTCACAGGTAGCCTTATTTGCGAAGATGAACTTGCCCCCGGCATCCTTTGCCCATATAAGATCCGGCAGATTGTCGCACATCAACCTGACCATCGAATACAGGTTCTTATACTGACTCTCACTCTCGCGTATCGCATCCTCGGCAGCTTTTCGCTCTGTAATGTCTTCATGTGTCAGGACAACATTCCGTACAACCCCGTTTCGATCCTTGATCGGGTAAACCCGTGACCGCAGCCAGCGCGCACGACCCGGAAAACCGATCTTTTTCGGATCATATTCAAAATCCGGGATCATCTGCGCTTCACCTGCGAATGCCTTCTCGATATAGGGCAGGATGCCTATCTCCTTACTTAGCGGGTCTTTCAGCATATTGTATTTGCCAACAACCCCATCTGATGACGCTCCCCAGAGTTCTTCCCATGCTCTATTGACCTGCAGCATCGTCCCGTCGGTATCGTATATCTCAATATCAACGGGGGATTGTTCAATCAGAAGCCTGAATTTCTCCTCACTCTCCTGCAACGCCTCCCCCGCGGCTTTACGCTCGGCGATCTCCTGCAGGAGTTGCTCGTTTGCTTTTGTAAGTTCGGTTGTGCGTATATCCACAAGCTCCTCGAGATGTCCTCGATACCGGGCGAGTTCTTCCTCCGCAGCTTTACGCCCACTAATGTCACGCATTATCGCAAGCAAGCGATCCTCACCCTTGATTACGACGCGTTTTAAGTTTACCTCGGTCCAGAACAATCTGCCTGACACGTCCTTTGCCAGCCATTCAAAGAGCTGGGGTCCCTCGTCGGATGCTTTTCTGATCCACTGCATCGCATCTTCCTGCGCATAAGGCGGCTTGCCCGCGCTGAAGTCACTCACGCTGAGACGCCGAGCTTCCTCCGGCGTGCAGCCACACATCTCGCGCATCCTCTGATTGGCATCGATGATGTTGCCGTTCGCTATGTCGTGTACAAATATGGCGTCGTTTGCCGCATCAAAGATGGTGCGGTAATTCTCCTCTGATTGTCGCAGTGCAGCCTCTGCGGCTCTGTGCGCGTCCGCAATCTTCATGCCGTGGAGGGCGAGCGCTATGTCAGAAGCAACCTCCTTTAAGAGTTCATTCTCATCATCGTCAGAAATGACACCAGGTGCGAGCGATACGGCGAGCAAGCCAAAGAGTGCACAATCGTGCTCGGAACGGATGATCAAAACATCCCTCCCGTCGCAGTCGCTCCTGAAGAAACAATCTTCGCACTCCCCGGATTTGCCGGTTACTATATTGCCTCTGCCGGCGTAAGCAAGTGCTTCCCGTATGCAGGGAGGATGACTACCTGCCATTGCCTCTTCGCAGAAACCGGATACCCCACCCCCGACACCCGAACCCACGACCGCGGCAAAGTTGCCTGCATCTCTCATCAACCCAAACCGCACAGCTTCGTAGCCGCGTGTCGCAATCAGGATATCGCAGGCTTTCTTGATAAGGCGGTCCCGGTCTTTCTCAACCACAATCAACTGGTTGACATCCCTGATGGCTCGAAGGACACTGTTTAAGTGCGTTATGCGCGCTTGCGCATCCTTGCGCTCAGTGATGTCCTTAGCTAATAATAGATTGTTGTGTCCAAGAGTGGAGAGTTTTTTTGCCATCAGCCATAACAAATCGAGCACTTCTTCGAACTTTGCCGATGACATTTCCGGCATCTTTTCAAAAGCATCAAGCATTTCACCTGTATCAGTACCAATTTCCTTTGCATACGTTTCGATTCTATTTTTATCGACACCCATTACATTGCTCTGACCGATCAGCCAGTTTGCAATGTGTTTGCCTCCAACGATTATTGGGGCGCTGGCATCGACAAAACCACAGCTAAGGCATTGTTCATAAATTGGTTTCATAATTGCCTTTGCTTTTTCCCCAAGAATCTTATCAGACTTTATACAGTTCAGATTTCCCTTTTCCGTGCTTCTGATTATCTCGCACACACCACAGAAATTGCTTGCTCTTGTAATTGGCTCACCATCAATATCCGAGATGATGGATGCTACATCAGTCGCAGCAGCAAAAGCGTCTTGAATTTGCTGGAGTTCTTCCAGATCAATTAAATCAGTCAGGAAAACATTCTTAACATCTTTATCAGGCGATAAGATATAATCAAGTCTTATCCTGAGACGCTCTTCACTTTCTCGAAGCGCATCTTCGGCACGTTTGCGCTCTTCCGCAAGTTCGATGCCGTGCAGACCAAAAGCAATGTCCCCGGCGACCTCTTTAAACAAATCCTGCTCTTCTTTATCGATAGCGAGCTTTGCAGGGACTGCGACAGAAAAAAGACCGTAAACCGTTCCCTCGTGTTCCAACCGGCTGGCAATCTCCCTTATATCATCGCACGGTTCCGCTGGAGGACGATCCGTGTGGGTGGGGGTGGTATCTGCCATTACTACAACTCCTGATCGTGTGAGAGCCTCCCGGGCACATTCGGTCAACACTCCCTGCTTCAGTTGTTCGACCATGGGCAGGAATGCCTCGTAGAACCCTGCTTCAGCAGTCGTCACAAACCGCCCGGACTCATCTATCAGAGCTATCCAGGCGTTATGATAGCCCCGTGTCGCAATCAGGATATCACAGGCTTTCCTGATGAGGCTGTCCCGGTCTTTCTCAACCACAATCAACTGGTTGACATCTCTGATGGCTCGAAGGACGCTGTTTAAGTGCGTTATGCGCGCTTGCGACTCCTTGCGCTCGATTGAGTGGCGCAGCGAGCGTGCCAGTGAGTTACTATCCACATGATCCTTTGCGAGATAGTCCTGTGCACCTTCCCGCACCGCCATGTTTGCGACTGCCGCATCCTCAAAGCCGGTCAGCACTATGATCGGCAGTTCCGGCGCCTGGTCACGCACGTTCACAAAAGTTTCCAGCCCCTGACTGTCAGGTAGTCCGATGTCCAGCAGGACCACGTCGATGCCCCCCTCTGTCAGCCGCTTCAGTCCTGATGAGAGCCTGCCTCTGTGCTCAAGTTCAAATGAAGACCCTTTTGTCTCTGATAACATCTCTTGAATCAGGCGAAGATCGCCAGAATCATCCTCAATTAACAGGACATTGATTGGTTTAGCCGTTTCTTTCAAATTTGTCTACCCCCTTCGCGGGAATTGTGAAGTAGAACGTCGCCCCCCTGTCCGGCTCCGACTCCACCCACATCCTGCCGCCGTGTCGCTCCACAATCTTCTTGCAGATGGAAAGTCCGATTCCAGTGCCTGAATACTCCTCTCTGCCATGCAAGCGCTGGAATATCACAAAGATGCGGTCAAAGAACTCGGGATCGATACCGATTCCGTTATCAGCAACAAAGAATTCCCATTCACCATCTTTTTGCTCTGCTGCGATGTGGATGTATGGCGGCTCATCGCAACAGAACTTGATTGCGTTTTCGATCAGGTTCTGAAATAGCTGAACAAGCTGCGAAGAATCCGCAGTCACTGTTGGCAGGGCATCATGAGTCACCACTGCGCCGCTCTCACAGATTGCTACCTCCAGGTTCATGAGCACCTGCTCAAGCACAGAGGCACAATCGATCGGTTTAAATGGTTCGCCGCGTGTTCCGACACGCGAATAGACGAGCAGGTCACCAATCAGTGTCTGCATCCGTTTTGCCCCGTCCACCGCAAACTCGATGAAATCGTCGGCATCAGAATCAAGCTTGCCCTCGTAGCGCCGTGCCAGAAGCTGCACATAACTCGAGACCATGCGAAGCGGCTCCTGCAGGTCATGGGACGCGACGTACGCGAACTGCTCAAGCTCGGCATTGGATCGCTCCAACTCCAAAACGCTCTTGCGCAGCGCCTCTTCAACCCTCTTGCGCTCGGTAACGTCCTTAGCTAATACCAAATTGTTATGTCCAAGAGCAGAGAGCTTTTTCGCCATCAGCCATAACAAGTCAAGCACTTCTTCGAACTTTGCCAGTGAGATCTCCGGCATCTTTTCAAAAGCATCGAGCATTTCATCTGTATCAGCATCAATTTCCCTTGCATACGTTTCAATTCTGTTTTTATCGACACCCATTGCATTGCTCTGACCGATCAGCCAGTTTGCAATGTGCTTGCCTCCAACAATTATCGGAGCGCTGGCATCGACAAAACCACAGCTAAGACATTTTCCATAAGTTGGTTTCATAAGTGCCTTTGCTTTCGCCCCAAGAATCTTATCAGACTTTACACAGTTTATATCTCCCTTTTCTGTGCTTCTGATGATCTCGCACACACCGCAGAAATTGCTTGCTTTTGTGATTGGCTTACCATCGATATCTGAGATAATGGATGCTACATCATTTGCAGCGGCAAAGGCATCCTGGATTTGCTGAATGTCTTCTAAATCAATTAAATCAGTTAGGGAAATATTTTTAACATCTTTATCAGGCGATAGGATGTAATCGAGTCTTATCCTGAGACTGTCTTCGCTTTCCTTGAGCGCCTCTTCGGCACGCTTGCGCTTCTCCTCAAGTTCGATGGCATGAAGAGCAAAAGCAATGTCCCCGGCTACTTCTGCAAACAATGCCCGCTCTTCCCGGTCCGCAGCAAGCTCTGCAGGGACTGCAACTGAAAGCAGACCATAAATCCGTCCCCCGTGTTCCAACCGGATGATCTTTACTCTTCTGCCACTATGCTGTTTCACGAGAGGACAATTCACGCAGGCAGAAATCGGATCATCTATCACTACAACCCCGGATTGCAAAAGCGCCTTCTGTGTACATTCGATCAATTCTCCATGCTTCAGTCGTTTGACCATGGGCACGAACGCCTCACCCAGCCCTGCTTCGGCAGTCGTTACAAGAGTCCCTGATTCATCTATCAGGGCGATCCATGCACTGTGATACCCGCGAGTCTCGATTAGATTGTTGCAAGCGCCCTGAAGCAGCCTGTCCTGGTCATGTTCCTTTGTGATGAGCTGGTTAACGTTTCTGATGGCACGCAATACAAGGTTGAGATGTGCCATCCGCCCCTCCAGATGCTTGCGCTCGCTGATTTCACGCCGGAGTTCATCAGTGCGATCTTTAACCAACTCCTCAAGATGCTCACGGTATTTCTCAAGCTCCTCCTCCGCGCTTTTGCGTCTGGTGATGTCCCGCATTATCGCAAGCAAGCGATCCTCGCCNNTCGATTACGACGCGTTTTAAGTTTACCTCGGTCCAGAACAGTCTGCCTGACATATCCTTTGACAGCCATTCAAAGAGTTGGGGTCCCTCGTCGGATGCTTTTCTGATCCACTGCATCGCATCTTCCTGGGCGTATGGCGGCTTGCCTGCACTAAAGTCACTCACGCTGAGACACCGAGCCGCGTCTGGCGTGCAACCACACATCTCGCACATCCTCTGATTGACATCGATGATATTGCCGTTCTCTATGTCATGTACAAATATGGCATCGTTTGCCGCATCAAAGATGGTGCGGTAAGTCTCCTCGGATTGTCGCAGCGCATCCCCAACAGCTTTTCGCGCTGTTACATCCTCTATAACGATGCAGTACTTCCTCTCCCCGGCAATATCCATAGGGCTGTGGCTGACAAACAAAGATCTCCTCTCACGATCCTTTGTAATGATGTCAACCTCATAAGGTTCCCCTTCACCCCTGCATAATTCATCCCATCGCTGCGACACGAATTCATGGACGTCACGCGGCATCACCGTCATGAACGAGTTGCCAATGAGTTCTTCCATCGTCCAGCCAAGGATCTCGGATGTGGCATCATTGCCAAACTCGAAGTTTCCGCCGGCATCAAGAACAAATATCCCGTCCCGGGACGTTTTGATGATGGCTTCAAGGTACCTTTCATTACTCTCTGCAAGAGCATTTGCAGCTTCCAATTGCCTGATCTGGGTTAGACCCATCTCGCCTATGAATTCCACAAATCCTACAAGAAATTCTAGAATCGGCTTTATCCGGTCTTCTGCAATGACCGGGACATCGGATAACGCCTCAAGGTATGTCGTTTCATCAAAGCCGTGTTCACGCGCCTGTTTGCGAAAATATTCGCAATCCGGTTGTTCGAATAGGAATTGTCCGACAAGGAAATTCGCTATGTGCTCGCCCGCAATCCGGATAGGCGCAGCGGCATCGACCAAGCCATTCCGGCACCGGTAAATGGCATATTTCTCCCCCTCTGTGAGCTTGTTTGCAAGGATCGTGTCGCTTTTAATGCATTTGCGGCATGTTTGAGGATTCACTCGATGAAACTTTGTACATATCTTCTGCCATCTCGAGCTGGTCAGTACTCTCCCTTCCAAGTCTACCACTGCCGACGCAATTCTGGCAGCCTCACAAAAGCTGTCAGTAAGGGCTTGAACCTTGTCGATATTGATGAGTTCTGAGATTTCATATTTCACTGTACTCCCCTCCTTTTGCGGGAATTGTGAAGTAGAACGTCGAGCCCTTGCCTGGCTCTGATTCCACCCACATCCTGCCGCCGTGCCGTTCCACAATCTTCTTGCAGACCGCAAGACCGATTCCAGTGCCTGAATATTCGTCCCTGCCATGCAGCCGCTGGAATATCACAAATATCCGCTCGAAGAATTCAGGCTCGATCCCGATTCCGTTGTCCGCGACCGAGAATAGCCACTCATCATCTTTTTGCTCTGCCGACACATGAATATGCGGAGGAGTATCACCATGGAACTTGATAGCGTTTCCTATTAAGTTTTGTAACAATTGATTAAGTTGCGAGGCATCTACATTTATGGTCGGCAGGACATCATGGGTAACCACCGCACCATTATCCCCGATAGTCAGTTTCAGATTGGCGAGTACCTGCTCAAGAATATCTTCACAGTCGGTCGGTGCAAGCGGCTTGCCACGTGTACCCACACGAGAATAGGTCAGCAGGTCCTGAATCAGTGTCTGCATGCGGCTTGCGCCATCCACGGCAAAACCGATAAAATCATTAGCATCGGAATCGAGCTTGCCCTCGTATCGCCGCGACAAAAGCTGCACATAAGAAGTGACCATACGCAGCGGCTCCTGCAGGTCGTGTGATACGACATAAGCAAACTGCTCCAGGTCTGTGTTTGAGCGTTTCAGGTCTGCCAGGGTTCGCTTCAATTTCTCATCCGCCCGTTTGCGCTCGGTGATGTCACGGGCAATTGCCAGGAAGATTTTACTGCCATCAGTTTCGATGGCTTTTCCGGAGATCTCCACAGGTACGAGCGTCCCATCTTTCCTCTTATGGTTCACCTCAAAGACTGCTTCTTTCATCACCCCATCCCGAATTTTCGTAAACGTTTCGTATCCTATCGGGTCTGCATCAACCTCCTTGTTGCTCATTTTTAACAGTTCGTCCCTACTATATCCAAGCGACAGGGAAGCTGCAGAATTGACATCAACAAACGTTCCAGCCTCATCACTCAGGAATATAGCATCCTTAGCGGTTTCAAACAGTACCCGGTACTTTTCCTCGCTCTCACGCAGCGCTTCCTCCGCGCTTTTGCGTTCTGTGATATCCCGCATGGACTCTATCGCCCCGGTCACGTTCCCCTGGTCGTCTCTTAATGGCGCAGCAGTTAAAAAAAGCCATTTATCACCAGACACGGGGAAGAAATCTTCAACCTCGTAAGACCCATCAATAAGAGCCGATTTCCGGAACTTGCCGCCGTAGTATCTGGCTATCTCTTCCTCTGTTGATCCGTCCACTATAATATCCGCCAGGGTAGGTCTTTCTATCGAATAGAACGGCGACCACTGTTTTCCGGTCCCCACCATCTCATTTGCAGAGACGCCGGTTAAGTTCTCACACGCTTTGTTCCAGTGTGTGACTGTGTGCGTCTGGTCAATCACAAAGAGCGGCGTTGAACTTCCATTAATTATCTGCGAGAGCTTTTTCTCGCTTTCTGCCAGCGCATATTCAGCGCGTTTGCGCTTCTCCTCCTGTTTGAGATTGTGCAGGGCAAAAGCGATGTCTCCTGCGACCTCCTTAAACAATGCCTGCTCTTTCCTGTCCGCAGCAAGTTTTGCAGGTACTGCGACAGAAAAGAGACCATAAACCGTTCCTTCGTGTTCCAGCCGGGTGATCATTGCCCTTCTACCATCATACTGTTCCACGAAGGGACAATCCGCACAGGTGGCGGCAGGATTATCTATTACTATTACCCCTGATCGTGTGAGTGCCTTCTGTGCACATTCGATCAACTCTCCATGCTTCAGTCGCTTGACCAGGGGCGCAAACGCCGCACCCAGTCCTGCTTCGGCAGTCGTTATAAGCGTCCCTGATTCGTCTATCAGGGCGATCCATGCGTTACGATAACCGCGAGTCTCGATTAGAGTATCGCAAGCGCCCTGAAGCAGCCGGTACCGGTCATGTTCCTTTGTGACGAGCTGGTTGACGTTTCTGATGGCACGCAATACAAGGTTGAGGTGTGCCATCCTCTCCTCCGCGCTTTTTCGCTCTGTGATGTCACGCGCAACCACCAGCAGACGTTCGTGCCCCCCAATGACCGCGCTTCTCATACTCACTTCCNNCCCAGAACAGACGTCCGGATTTGTGCTTAGCCCTCCATTCAAAGACCTGTGGTTCCCCTGCTGCTGCCTTCTGTATCCACTTGATAGCGTCTTCCTGGGCGTATGGCGCTTCACCCATGCTTATGGTTTGCACATCGATTCTGCGGAGTTCCTCGCGGGCATATCCGTACATGTTACACGTCGTGTTGTTGACGTTAAGGATCGCTCCGGTCTCTACGTCATGGATGAAGACGCAATCATTGATCGAATCAAAAATCGTCCGGAATCGATCCTCGCTCTCCCTGAGTTCATCCTCCGCGCGTTTGCGCCTTGACCGATTCACAACAAGAGCAACGATGATCAGCGTTTGAACGATCATAAAAGCAATTATACCCCAGATCAGCCCTTTGTTCTCTTCATAGAATGAATAAGGTTTATTGACGATAATACTGCCTTCGGGCAGGTCAGACTCCTTGATACCCCACCGCTGCATCTGATTGTAATCAAACATGGGTTGGGTCTGCGGCTCTGTTATCACAGGAATATCCCGCACCGCTTCCCCCATCAGGATGCGCTTTGCCATCGTTGCTGCGACCTGACCGTGATAAACGCCGCCAATCAGTTCGCCCCCGACGATACCATGTGGCAGAACCTGGACAGAGCACCCGTATACTGGTCGCGTACTTGCTCTGCATACACGCGGGACCGCTTCTTTTGAAGAGTGGTACGTTCCGGACTTATCACGATTCAAGGTTACGAAAAGCACTATGGTGTCATCAGATAACTCGCTTAGATCATCCTCGATCTGTTCCATGGACAAACTGTCATCAATACGGGTCATCCGGATATTTTCGTAATGTCCGGATAGCCCCTGTATCTGGCTCCAGAGTTGTGTTCCCGTAGGTGTGCTGTCAACAACAAAGACGATCTCTCTGGTCTCGGGATGCAGGCTTAAAGCAATGTCTATCGTCTCTTTTACAGATATAAGCTCAATAACCCCTGTGAATACATCCAGGTCTACAAGATTGGGAGCCTCAAGATTATTCACCCCGGAGAAGACTACCGGCGTGCCCGGGAATAGGTCTTCATGATACTCGCGAAGAAAATCAAATGCGTTATCATCAGTAGATAGGATCATGTCAAATGTCTGGTTACCGTACTTATATTGATACAAGTCATATAATTTTTCTTTGTACCGGGCATCGTATTTTATGGATTTGGTATCCATATATTCTATCGTGAGCCCAACGTCGTTTTTTTCGGGTCCTAAAACAGACTCTATTCCATTTACAATATCGTCAGTCCAGAGAAAACCTTTGTGATAAGAATTAAGCACAAGCACACGCTTTGTTGGCTCCTCCTGTGCATTCGCTAACGAACCACATAGAAAGAAGGCAAGAAGCAGGGGGATGGTGAAAATTGCTACTGACTTACTCCACGCACTCATTATTGTCCCCCTCCTTTTACAGAAATCGTGAAATAGAATGTCGAGCCAGTCCCCGGCTCCGATTCCACCCACATCCTGCCGCCATGTCGCTCCACAATCTTCTTGCAGACCGCAAGACCGATCCCGGTTCCTGAATACTCGTCCCTGCCGTGCAGCCGCTGGAATATCACAAAGATGCGCTCGAAGAATTCAGGCTCGATCCCAATCCCGTTATCAGTGATTGAGAAGAGCCAGTCGCCATCTTTCTGCTCTGCTGCGACATGAACACGCGGTACGTCCCCGCCCCGAAACTTAATAGCATTACTCATCAGGTTCTGAAACAACTGAACCAGTTGCGAAGCGTCCGCCACAACGGTCGGCAGCGTATCGTGAGTTACCACAGCACCGCTTTCACCGATTGCCACTTCCAGATTGGAGAGCACCTGCTCAAGCACGTCCTCGCAGTTTGTCGGTTCAAACGGCTTCCCGCGTGTTCCGACACGCGAATAAACCAGCAAATCCTGAATCAGCGTCTGCATCCGTTTTGCCCCGTCCACAGCAAACTCGATGAAATCGTCGGCNNAGCACCTGCATCCGCTTTGCCCCATCTACGGCAAATCCAATAAAATCGTCGGCATCAGAATCGAGCTTGCCCTCGTATCGCCGCTTCAGAAGCTGCATGTAGCTTGATACCATGCGCAGCGGCTCCTGCAGGTCATGAGATGCGACATACGCGAACTGCTCGAGTTCCTTGTTGCTGCGTTCCAGAGCAGCGGCACGTTCCTGCAGTTCATCCTCCGCAGCTTTACGCTCACTGATTTCACGCGCAACCACCAGCAGACGGTCATGCCCCCCAACAACCGCACGTCTCATACTCACTTCCACCCAGAACAGACGTCCAGATTTGTGCTTAGCCCTCCATTCAAAGACCTGTGGTTCCCCGGCTGCTGCCTTTTTCATCCACTTGATAGCGTCTTCCCCGGCGTACGGCGCTTCGCCCATGCTTATGGTTTGCACGCCAAGTCTGCGGAGTTCCTCGCGGGTATATCCGTACATGTCACACGTCGTGTTGTTGACGTTAAGGATCGCTCCGGTCTCTATGTCGTGGATGAAGACGCAATCATTGATCGAATCAAAAATCGTCCGGAACCGATCCTCGCTCTCCCTGAGTTCATTCTCCGCGGCTTTGCGCCTTGACCGATTCACAAGAAGTGCGATGATGATCACCACTTGAAAGATTATAACTATAATTATGCCCCAAATCAACCCCTTGTTCTCTTCGTAGAACGAGTGGGGTTTGTTGACAACGATACTGCCCTCGGGCAAATCGGAAATCTTGATGCCCCACCGTTGCATTTGCTCGTAATCAAATATATATTGGGTCTGCGGCTCTGTTAAAACAGGAATGTCCCGCACCGCCTCCCCCTCCAGGAT
>LGVF01609520.1_pt1 | contig 15920 bp, 18 predicted proteins | sample 469901 | NCBI WGS metagenome assembly LGVF01 (sample SAMN03893561, study PRJNA290197) | marine sediment metagenome | material: sediment; isolation source: combined push core samples #3730, #5133, and #5579 collected at Hydrate Ridge | place: Pacific Ocean: Hydrate Ridge
AACAATTTCATCTAATTCACCTCTTTAATCTTTTATGAGTATAGTATAACACGACAACATTTGAAAAAAAAAATCAAATAATGTCCATTTTGAAAAAATCTAATCAAAAAAAGGATACACAAGTATCCTAAGTTGTTGTATCAGCATTTCCACTTTCATCTCTTAATTTAATTAGTTCTATACAGAGTTAAATCACCATAGATAACGGCATATAAGTGTTTCTCAAATATTCCTTCACCCTCATTATTATCATATCTTAGAGTTATATAGATATCAATTTTATCAATATAAAAATCATCTATTAGGATTCCTTCATCAAATATTGTAAGTCTACATGATTCCATACGGGGAGTCATAGTAGATGTGCTCGAAAATTGAATTTCTAAATCATTGGCACATAACTGAAAATCATTAACTTCGAAATTATAATAAACAGTAGTATTATTTTGGACATTATAATCTTCACTTAAAGAAATCAGGATATTAAAAAGTCCAAACTCATCAACAATTTCTTCAGAGACATTTAATGTAAAATAACTATTTGTCCCTTCTACTTGTAGTTCATCATAAGAACTGGTTGAAAAATCGTAAATAGGTATTTGATATGTTTCGTTTGAGTTAGAACAAGATGATAAAAATATTATTAGTAATAGTAATATACAAGACCAAATTTTCCTCATATCAACACCTACCTTTCTTCTATATTATAGCATTTTTCAAAGCAACATAAAATCCCTGAATTTGGAATAAAGTCCAAATTCAGGGATTTTAATTTTAGTTAGTAAGTATTATTGTGGTGCAGCAGGCATAACATAAACACTACATGCATTCATATAATTCTTGTCATGAGATGTAACACTAACCCAAGTGAATCCTTCTGCAAGTCCTTGAACTTGGTGGTCATTCAGTATAGTCAAAATACTGTTGTCATCAACATGTATATCAAACCCTTGATTTGTAGCGTCATAAGGTAAGATTGTCACATATAGATCAATTGTTTCTCCTATAGTAATCATTCCAGGACCACAATCAACATCAATATATTCAACTTCGACATAAGAATCTCCACACGATGAAAGTAAGAACGTGAAAGTAAATAACAATACAAATAAAACTAATTTTTTAGCCATTTTTTTATTGTATATAATATTTTCTATATTACATACTCTCCTTTCTATGTGTTTTTATATCTTTATTATAGCACTAAACACAGGGCACTAAAATAAAAATATATTTTTAGATTTTATCTTTAATCTTTAACTTGTACAATTCTTCTACTGCAAAGTGAAGTTTTGTGACAGCAAATTGTTTATTTGTTGGATATAAATAATATGTATCATTAGTGTTAGAAAAACTAACACAATCACCTTTTTCAAAATAATCAAATTCAACATGAACACCATAATTAGCTAAAACTGTTTTTTCAACTAATAATGAGTCATCTCCGATTGAAGCACTTAGATGGAATCCTGTCATATCATGAATTAGTTTCCCTTTACCTAGCCTATAATAGCCAGTACTATTTGGTAATGAATCAATCTCAACTTCTAATTCAATATGATATTTCCCTGTCTCTAATTCTTCTTTAACTTTTTGTCTTTGCCATTCAAACCAATCAGGAATATGAGAATATTTTGTTTTACCCTTCAATGCATGAAGTCGACCTAAATTATCCATTTCATGAGTTTCTTGACAGTTACTACACCATATCTTATTCCCATCACTTTTCATTTGAAACTCTGCATTACAACTTGGACACATATATAATACTTTATGAAGATTTTTCGCTCTATCTTTGTAATCAATTTTTATATTTTCTTCTAGTTGATAAGTATAATCATCATACTTAAATGCTTCTTTTAATTGTTTATTAATTTCATCTGTCGATAAATTCTTAAGATCCTCTTTAGTGAAAAGCTGTGTCATCTCAGTTTTGGTTCTTACTTTTCGTTTTTCTAAATTCCAGACTGGTTGTCGTAAATGATGCCCGTGTGATATAAGAGTAACAACAGGCAACTCAAACATTTTAAACATTTTACCTAAGCTATCAGGTAAAATAGATGATGTACCTACGAGTGAATACCTTGCTTCTGGATAGATTTCACATATCGTCTTAAGCTCTTCTAAACTATATTTTATACGTCTAATCAATGAAGAATCAGAAACAAATTTTCTATTTCCTATACATCCAACATCACGTAATAAGTTCTCACGAAATATAAATCCATCTATCGCAACAATGTAATTTGCTCGACGTGGAAAAATAGCTCTTGTTGCAACTTTAAAATCTAAAAAACTGTTATGATTACATAATAAGATGTATGCCCCTTTTAATCCCTTCATTCTAATCTTTTTAATCTTTGATTTAACAATAAATGTTTCAGGAAAACTTAATACCCAAGCAACTATTTGTAAGTACCACTTAGCTTTTCTTGGTTGTTTAGTTAAATCAAATCTTGGCATTTGGTTTACTTCGCTAATTGTTCGATAATTAACATCGCTAATTTTCATTCCAAGTCCACCTTATTTTTTATTTATAGTATTTACTGATATTTTCGATAACCGTATTTTTCTTATTTTCATATAAATCATATAAAAACTCATCAATATTGTCTTCAATAAACTCTTCCATACTCAATTCAAATTCAATTAAATTAGCTTCAAGTAATTTGACTTCAGCTTTAGTAAATATGTCTGATAACTTATTACTTTTTACTTTTTTTCTTGTCTCAATAATATTATCAAGCGAACATTTTTCAGCAGAAATTAGCCTACCTTTATTATTAACAAGTATACATTCACTATTTCCATCATCCTGACTTTCTTCATAGAAAATAACGACATCTAATCTTTTGCATAATTCCTTAATTTCTGAAACTTCAAAATAATTAGAATCAATGTGGTTTTGCATCTCAATTGATGCTTCTTGAACATTATTATCATTTTTTCCATAAATCTTCAATAACTCGTAATCAATTCTCATATCGTCACCCTCTCACTATTAGCTTATACTTAATGATATCATTTAACGATGTTATGTCCTAATATTAGCAATATCAATTCTTAAACTAATTACTATTTTGTTCATCTATCCAAAAAAAGGGCTATTTAGCCCTTCATCTATTTTAATAATATGATTAATTTCAGGTGTTAGCTCTGTTCATCAACTGTAATACTACATTCATTAAAATAATTACCATCGTCAGTATATACATTTACCCAAGTTGTTCCAACAGAAATCCCTTCTACTTCCAAAGCATTTCCTGTAAAGTTAGCAATTGATGGATCTAAAATACTAATTGAGTACCCTTGATCTGTTGCATCCATAGGTGAGATTAACACTTCTACAACTATTGTATCTCCAATAAAAACTGCACCACCTTCACAAGTAACATCAACCCAATCAACTGGTCTATGTTCTTGTCCACATGATGATAAAGCAAAAATCGAAATAACTAAAGATAAAATCAATAATATCTTTCTACTCATTTTTCAAATATATGTGTTATATGTTAATAAACACATATTTCTCCCTTCTTTTTCAGTTTTATATTTTAAGTATATCATAGTTGTTTATATAAGATATGTAAAAAATGTGAAATGACTATTTAAGCTCTATTAATATTTATGCCCTTCTTTTGGGACAATGCAAATAAATTTAAATAGTCCCTTTCCGATATTTCTATACTGATGCAATACATCATTTGGGACATGTGCAAAAGATCCTGCAAATACTTGACTAACTTGGCCGTTAATCATTAGTTCACCTTCACCTTCAAGAAAGTAATTAATATGAGGCCACGGATGACTATGTTTTGGTGTATATCCACTCTCACCAACTTCAACTTCTCGCATTACGTAGTCTTCCCATCCTTCTTTCGATGAAACCAATACTTTTAACGATGTACTTTTTACATCAGGGCTATTAAATTCTTTGCCAATAACATCCTTACTATTTCCTATCATTTTTCTCCTCCTATTAAACCTTATCTTAATTCTATAGTACCACAATCATCACGATTATAGCCATTAATACAAACAAATGGAGGAATGAAAAAAAATTTCATATACTCAAGAAAAAGGATAGAAATAATCATAAAATAAAAAAATTAACATTATTATTGACATTATGTTGAACCTTGTATATACTGTTGTTGCGTAAAGAAAAAAGAGATATTTATACAGTGGAATATCATAAAAAAAACATCAATAAATTACGCATATAATATTGATAAGGAGGAAAGAAAATGTTACGTTTAGCTATTAACAAAACAGGAGCAACAAAACTTGGTTATGGAAACAACAAAAATTCAAATTACTTATCTGCATTAAACTCAAGAAAAATTAAAAAAACAGCTATGAATGAGCAACTTCTTCAGTCATATGCAGCATTACATGCAGCTGGATTATTTAGACAATTTTAGATATTCTTATTATTATCACATACGATAGTTAATCGTACGATGCTGAATTATTGCTTTTTCTAAGTGTAATTACTTCTTAAAGATTAAAGAGATGAAAATTACTTTTAGAAAAGGTAACAAACAGTTCTACCATTATTTATATGATTAAATATGAAAGTCACTCAAAATAAAATTTTGGTGACTTTTTCTATTGTAATAATAAATACATGTTTATATTCTTTGATAGTAATCACTAACATACAATAACAAATCATTATCCTTGACATATGACAGGTTGTCATATATACTTGTGACAAGATGTCATTGATTATTATTAAAGACAAAAAGGAGATGTTTTATATGAAAGTAATTCTTGTTACAACAATATTATCTATATTAGGTTATTTTTTCGGCAAAGGAATTCGTAAGTATAGTGTTGCGTTGTATATAGCAGCAACAGTATTAAGTATAGCTTCATTTTTCTTAATTGATAAAATTAAAGTAATGGAAATGTTCTTGAATGGATACGTGGGATTAAGTTTTCTATTTATTATAATGTTCACAGGAGCACTAAAGAAAAAAACAACTTTGAGTAAGAAATTCGTCTCTATTAGAAAAGAATATTCTATTCTAGGATTTATATTTATTATGCCTCACGCATTAAACTATCTTATTGAACTATTTAGTGATTTTGCACAATTAGATCATTGGATTGGAATAATTGCATTTGTAATTATGGTTCCACTGTTTATTACTTCATTCTCGAATATTCGAAAATTGTATAAGTATCCTGCGTGGAAAAAATTACATAGATGGTCTTATTTAGCTTACACATTAATATTTGTTCATCTTATCTTAGTAGCAGATACTCGTGATATGATTGCTTATATCATTATGTTCATACCGTATTTAGTACTTAAGTTAATCAAAGAGTATAATATTTATAAGGGTAAAAAAGCAAAAGCAAATGCATAACGCATTTGCTTTTTTTTTATGTCTTTTTATAAAAGTAAGTATTACCTTTTTGATATTCATAAGATATAGTTTCATCCTTATCAAATATTCTTTTGTATCTCTTTGAACTCGTTAATAGATTTCTTTTATTACTTATTATTAAAATACCCTGAGATTTTAAAACTCTTCTTATTTCTTGATATAATTTCTTTTTATCTCTAATCATATCATAAGAATTAAAAAGAAATATAGTATCTAAAGATTTGTCTTTTAATCCCGTATCCAAAGTTCTTGTTAGGATGGTTTCAATATTTTTAATTCCGGTTGATAACATTAAATCTTCAACATACTTAATAGATAAAGGATGAATATCTAAAGCATAAACCATACCTGTTTCCCCAGTTATTCTAGCCATTTCTATCACTAAATGTCCAGGGCCACATCCAAGATCAAGGATGTTGTGTCCTTTTTTAATTATGCCTGAATTTAGAAATTTTAACTCGTTTTCAAGTCTTTCAATTGAGTGTCTTTCATACATTCTTTTCGCAATAAAGTTGGGGACCGGTCTATCTTTTATCATAAGAGGTTACTCTCCCAAGTAATCATCGAGTGCTGCTTCATAAATTGGTTTAATCTGATCCACAACTGTTCTTGATGTTCCTTCTCTTATTCCACTGTTAATATTAATATTCCATGAATCTGCAGCAAAAGCACTAATACTCATTGCCGCAATTAAATCAAAGTATATTTTATCGTAAATCTCTAAATATGCTTCAACATAAATTGATTCATCAAATTTTGTTAACAATATTAATTCATAATCACTTGCAAGTTCTTCATCTGTTTTCCATAATTGTATTTCATTCCAAACTTGAAATACTAGTTCTTCTTTTTCTGGTGACATTCCTGTTGCCATTACTAAAAGAGCAACTCCATTTACAGGAGAAATATATTCGCCTGTGAAATCATCAGCCACTGGGAAAGGAACAAATCCTAATTCAAATGGTAATGATCCCCATCTATTAGATGCGGTTAAGAACCATAACTCACCTGGATGCATTGCAACTTTTCCTGCCATCCATTCTGGACTTCCTGCATCATACTGAGGACTTGGTTCAAATAATCCTTTATTATACAAATTACCTAAAAAGTCATAAGTAGCTAATGCTGGATTTTGGGCAAAAGCAACACGTCCTGTATCAGCATTAATCAAACTACCACCATTTAAAGGAATCATATTTTGCGCATAAGCAGATAACATTCCACCTAAAGCAAACATATCATCACCTTGTGCTGACAACATTGTTTGAACTTCTGTAGCCCATACTTCAAATTTAGCCCAATTCCACTCACCATTTAAATATAGTTCTGTAGGATTAGCTACACCTAAACTTTCAATTAAATCTGCATTATAATATAGCCCGTACTTAATTTGCACTTCACCGTCTCCAAATCCATAAATACCATTTTGATAAGTACCTACTTCACAATATGATTCATCAATATTAGTTCCATGAGTACTCATATACGCACTCACATTAGCAATAGCTTCACCCTCAACTAATTGCTGTAGCCAGTCACTAGTTACCCAATAAATATCTGATAAATGATCACCAGACACAGATGATTGAATAATCGCAGTAACACGACTTGGTCCCCATGCTGCACTAGCTGAATAATTCACATAAATAATTTCAACGTTTAATGCTAATTCAACCGCTCTTTGAAGCTCTTGTTTAGCCAATTGATCAGTTCCTGAATATGCTTCATGGAAAGGATCAATCATATAAACAGCACCATGCATAATCGTTATTTGAGTTGGTGGTCCAATATCATTTACATTCACATTAATACTGGTTTCGTACTGCACTCCATTAAAGTCGATATATACATAACTCAAAACCTGGACTCCTATTACACCTAAACTAATACTATCACTTGAGAACACTCTTATCGTGTCCCCAAATTCATTTACTAAATCAAGGCCTAAATCTAAATATTCAATATTATTATAATGTTCAATATCGGTTTCAGTAACAATAAAACTGATTAATGAATAATCAACAACATTAACTGTATAATCTTTACTTAAACTAGAATTTCCTGATGGATCATCAACTGAGTAACCTACAGTATAAGTACCCACAGTTTCCATGTCAGCGTCTCCTTGTTTAACAGTTAAAAATCCATCTTCATAATAATTATCATTTATTAACAACAAAGGTTCTATATAATCAGAATTTAGTTCTAAATATATTTCATCATCAACATCAAAAGTAAAGGTAGGAGATATATTATCTTCTACAACAACTGTTCTAGAAATGATTATGTTTTCTTCTCTAAAAATATAATCAATAGTATATTCGCCCACACAACTAGTATCTAAATCGGTTGAAGTCTCATAATTGAAAATATTACCATCATCATACTCAGATACAACACCTGGTTCTACATATTCTGAATCAACATCAATATAAATAGTACTATCTCCAAGTAATGAGAAATTAGAAGACCTATTATCAATGATTTCTACTTGAATAGTATATTTAATGGTTTTACCATCACTGTCAGTAATATAATAATTTACCTCATATACACCTTCTAAATCAAAATTAACAAAAGATTCAATCATATCTTCAGTTACTCTAATAATACCATCTTCCTCATCAGTAACTTCAATATACTGCTTCCAATCAGGTTCAGTAGATCCTAAATCCAACTCTAGATTCTGTGTACCAGTTACTACAGGATCTTGATTTTCCTTTTCTTCAAGTAATTGATCACAACCACTTAAAATAAAAATCATAACTAATAATATTACTATTCTATATATTTTCACAATTTTCCCTCCACACTATAAATCTTTTCTTAGATAAATTATAACACGTAATATAAAAGTATACATTAAGATTTTATCTAATGTATACTTGATATGATTATGGTGCCGCATGTGGGATTTGAACCTACGACCTCTGCCTTACCATGGCAATCCTTCAACGATTTTACAAAGCAAAAGTCCTATATAATGAGGACTTTTGCATATGATACGACTCGTTGTTGTATATTCTAAACGAACTAATAATCAGCTCTAGCGCACTAATACACAATATTGTCACTACACTCACTAACTCAAAATCATACAGCAATCCAATATAAGTTATATTGAAGCAACGGATTTTTCAAGTGTAGTCCAAATAAAAAGACGTTCAAAACGTCTTAGTTACTTTCTTAATGGAGGTCCCGACCAGATTCGAACTGGTGATCACGGAGTTGCAGTCCATATCTAATGAATAAACGTCTCATATATTGATTTATATCCAACAGATGAAAGCAATGTCCTGTTATCCAAATAAAAAATAACCAAACCAATTAATAGCTTAGTTATTTGCTTTAAAATGGCATTCCGGAAGGGATTCAAACCTCCGACTGACAGTTAGAAGGTTTCTTATCTATCGTTTGCTTTTGTTTTTATAATTTTTAGACTGATTCCTGCTATCATGTTTTGAAAAGTTCTTTGGTTCTATCTTACTACGCTTTGATCTTTTGCGAGAATAAGATCTATTTTGTCTGCCTTGACTATTTGGTTTTTTCTTTTTTTGAGAATTCTGATTCTTTGTTTCAGTAGGAAGATCTGTTAGTTCGAGAGCATACACAGAATCTTTCATAACAGGTATCTTCATATTGATGTGTTTTTGAATATCTCTTAGTAAGTCTGCTTGATCTTTAGAGCAAAATGAGATGGCAAAACCACCAAGTCCTGCACGTCCTGTTCTTCCAATACGGTGAATATATGTTTCTGGAACTTCTGGTAAATCAAAATTGATAACATGAGATAATTCATCTACATCAATTCCTCTTGCCGCGATATCAGTTGCAACTAATACCCGTATTTTTTTTGACTTAAATGCTGCCAATGCTTTTTGTCTTGCACTTTGTGATTTATTACCATGTATTGCTGTTGCTGGTATATTCACTTGCTCTAAAAGTTTTACAATATGGTTTGCCCCATGTTTTGTTCTTGAAAATACCAAAACTGATTTCAAATGTTTTTTCTTTAAAAGATCAACTAGTAAATCGATTTTTTTCTTTTTTCCAACAAAATACACAGACTGTTTGATTTTATCAATCATCTCTTCTTCTGGAGTTACCATTACTCTTACAGGAATATGGAGCATTTCATTTGATAAACTTATAATTGCCTTTGGCATTGTTGCAGAAAAGAACATTGTCTGTCTTTCTTTTTTAACCATGGCTACAATTTTCTTTACGTCTTTTACAAATCCCATATCCAACATTCTATCTGCTTCATCTAACACTAAGTAAGAGACATTTGAAAGTGTCAGTTTTCGTTGTTGGACTAAGTCGAGTAATCTACCTGGAGTTGCTACCAAAATATCTACTCCTTGATGTAAAATCCTTACTTGTTTTGACTGCGGAACTCCTCCATAAATTACTGTTGTTCTTAAATCAAGGTATTTACCATATTCTATAAAGTTGTCATGAATCTGCAATGCAAGTTCTCGTGTCGGTGCTAGAACTAAAGCTTTAATTGTTCTTTTTGACGCTTTTCGATTATTTTCTAAGTGTAGATTTTGTAAAATAGGAATCGCAAAAGCTGCGGTTTTTCCTGTACCTGTTTGCGCACTACCTAATATATCTTTTTTTTGTAGTAAAATAGGGATAGATTCTAATTGAATCGGAGTTGGTACTAAATACTCTTTATACTTCAATGCCTTTAAAATAGGTTCGATAATATTTAATTCTTGAAATGTCATTAATTTGATTTCTCCTTTATGTTTGATAACATACATTCAATCAAAAAAATTACATTTTGAACATACATGTTTTTAATTTCAATCAATAATAACACAAACCATATTATTGTATGTGTTTTTCTTTTTTGTCTTCTTGCTTCTTACATCAACTTTATTATCTAGAAGATCTTTTAGTTCCTGGATGAGTTGATTCATTCGATCCACTTCTTCATTTGTAAATACTTTGTCCACAGTATCTCCTTTCAATAGTTTTTATGCTAACCTAATCTACCAATGGTTTCTTTACTTCGGATAATTTATCATGTTATAATGTTGGTGCGGGGATAAGTGTCTTTTTTTGATATCTCTAGCTTATAAGGGGGTTTTTTTTATGAAAAAAGTTTTGTTGTTTTTCTTGACTTTTTTAATCATTATTTCAGGATCGTCAGTTTTAGCTAGTAATGAGAGTCAGGAGTTTATGCAAAAATTCAGTTTTAATTACAATGAGGAGGATGAGAAATTAAAAGTTGTTCTTCTACTTAATGAATCATACGCAGATTACGAAGTTTTAGAGAAAGAGGGTAAAGTATTTAAGAAACTCAAACAGTTTAATAAACGTGTTTCTAAAGCTCTTGATTTACCAAGCAATTCATATCAGCTTGAGTATGCACCTTTTATTCAGTTTGAAATAGATGGACTAAGGGATGAAAATTTACTTGTCAAAGAACTTAAAAACATTGCAAAAAGCGATTATGTAATCAAGATTTACGTTGAAAGTTACTTTGAACTTATTGAGGATGCAGTAGTACCAAGATGGGGAGATTATGTTAAAGAACATAATTACTCAAATACAACCCAATATTCAGGGACGGGTATTGATGTTGGAATACTAGAAACTGGATTTATTGATGAGGAAGCAAATGAACTAACAAACGAACCAATTACATATCATAATTTTAGTTCTTCAGACCTTAGCGAGCATGCAACTTTGGTTGCATCAATCATTGCAGGTGATGATGGGATTGTTCCAGATGCAGAATTATACAACTCAACAGTTTCTTCTGACAATCTATCTGATTGGGAAAGTTCGTTTAATTGGTTCCTAGTTACTCATGATGTTGACGTAATAAATATAAGCCTAGGAATTGATACTCAAGGTATTTATTCTGCACTGGATGAATATTTAGATTATATAATAACACAACATAATACTCCGGTAGTTAAATCTGCTGGTAATCGAGGTAATACAGATGGTCTAATCACTAGTCCTGGATTAGCATTAAACATTATTACAGTAGGCGCACTGGAAGATGAATCAACGCTTGCTGATTACTCATCATCAGTTGATATAGCTGGCTCAAATACTGAGAAACCTTCCCTAGTAGCATTGGGAACTTACAAAATAAATTGTGGACTTTGGTGCACCACTGAGAGTTCAGGGACTAGTTATTCTGCTCCAGCAGTAACCGCAACAATAGCAGCTATGATGGATAGATACTCATGGATCAAAAATAAACCATATATCATCCATGCAGTACTAACTGCTTATGCGGATAGAAGCAATTTAACAGACTATACCAATTTTACAAATGGTTATGAAGATGAAATAGGTGCAGGAGAACTATCTGTATATGATTCAATCATGAATGTTACTAAATTTATTACAGCCACAGTAACTTCAAGTCATCCTGTAGGAATTTCAACTGTAAAATATATCAATCTTAATGCATATGACGAGATTACAATATCTTTGTGGTGGGAAGTTAATTCAATTTATAGTAGTTCAACCTATAATGTTCAGGATACACTAAACATCAATTTGGAAATTGAACATCAATTAGATGGGTTATATTGTTCATCTTCATCGAGTAATCATAACTTTGAGAAATTCACCTGTACAGTTTATTCAACTTGGACATATGATATAAATGTAATTTTAGCTGAATTACTTAATACAAGTAATCATGGAACTTCAGTATCATACGCATATTCCTATAAAATAGAATAACATATTGAGGAAAGGAAGTGTTTTTTTGAAAAAATTCAATATATTAATCCTTATTGTCTCCACAATGTTCTTATTTGGTTGTTCACAACTTAACAATGTTAATGAAGACGAATTACATGAAAGAATGAAGATAACAGATGACTTCTCTTCTACAGATTATACACTTGATAATTACGAGATAGTGATTCATGATACAGGTGGAGTTTGCGAGGAGTGGATTACTACTGAAATCACAACTCTAACCTATATAATTACGATAACTAACAGGTGTGATGATTTAGGTGGAAACCCATATCTTAATATTGAAGGCTATGCTTTTGAGATTAATAATTATATATCAAAGCATTACACTTTTGATGAAAGTGATACTGATATTCTTTCTTTCATAGGGGTAGAATTTGTATATCGCTGATAATCAAGAAAAAGTCCAACTCACAACGAGTTGGACTTTTTTTGTGAAATACTTTTTACATCTCATTTCCATACGTTCATTCTAAAAAACTGCTAGTTTCTAAGTATTGTGCAGGATATTGCAGTCAAACATTGTCTAGCTAGAAAAGGATTAAGTTTTATTCTTGTAACTTAGTTGCCTTCGGTTTCTTTGGTTTTAGATCCATTTTAATAATACCTCTAAAGGAGACATGATAAAATGAAATAAATCATGATCAGATTTGGAGGTATTTTATTATGGTAAAATATACAAATGAGTTTAAGCAGTTTATAGTAGAAGAAAGAACAATCCCCTATATTTATTAGTTCATTTCAAAGAAATATATTAGCGAAATCATAAATACTTGAGGAATCACTAACAATGATAATAGAACGTTGATTAAGTGAATTTTTAAATGATTATTATTATTTAGTATTAGATTTCTAAATAGATAAAATATTGAAAATAATCCTGTAATTAATCCAAAAGAAAAGACAAGATTTATTGATAATTCTGAAAAAGGAACTTCTCCTGAACCTTCTCCAATAAAATAAATATATACGATAAGAAATATATGCATTATTATCAATGAAATTGAAAAGAAAATTGATATCGGTTTAACTAACTTATTCAAGACAATCATCTCCCTTAGAAATATTATACCACGTTGTCCCCAACACTAAAGTATAAATAATAACTAAATAAAAAATCCCTCAATTGAGGGATTTTGCTTTAAAATGGCATTCCGGGAGGGATTCGAACCCCCGACCGACGGCTTAGAAGGTTTCTTCTTACCAATATAACGGTTTTGGAGCCCAAAATTACAAATAAAACTAGCTGTATAGGAGATAAAATGAAATTGTTACTAAGAAAATGGTACTCCAATTTCATCTTCAAAAAATTCTGAAAATATTTCAACCATGATAATAATCATGTCTTCAGCTTCAACTACCCAACCTGATGTAAGATTCCCCCAATCGAATATAGCTTCTCGACTAATCCCACTTATCAAACTGTTTGGACCCATACCATATCCAATTGCAGCTCTACATTCGGCTCCTAATCTAGTTGTTTCAATTATTACATCATCCGTTATTGCACATTCTAATATATACATCCCTAAGTAACATAGGTGTTTCAATTAATAAAGAAGTTTCCAATGATAATTTACCATTTTCTTTAAATTCTATTCCCGCATTTCTAATTTTATTTAATAATGGTTGACTTAAACTTAAAGCACTTGTGTTACCAAGCATCGGTGCTTCAGAAATACAAATAGTTGTCAAATCTGTATACATATTATAAAACATCTGTTTAACTGCTTTAAAATTATCTTCAAAATATGGAAATCCACATCCACTTATCATAATATATTTCTTATTTTTCATATTAGTATTAGTAATATGAAAAACTCTTTCATTTTCTATTCTCATTTCTTTCTTACCAAAAGGTATTGTTCTATCTAAAACTGCTTTTAGATGTGATGGTAAACTAAAAATATACAAAGGGAAACTCCAGATGATGATATCAGATAAAAGCATCATTTCTAAAATTGCATTTTGATCATCTGATTGTACACATTTATTGTTTCCATTCTTTATACATTGAAAACAGCCTAAACAAGGCTTTATAGTTTTATCTATTACATCTATAATCTTAATTTCACAATCGTTTTCAACATTCATTCCTTCCAAAAATGCATTTGTAATATGTATGGTATCGCTTTTCTTCCTAGGACTACCATTTAACACTAGTATTTTCATATATAAAAATCTCCTTTTTGTATTTTTTATTTATGTCCATTATTTTCTAATAATATCTGTAATCCAGTTTGATTCAGGCAATATCATTTCTTTATTGGAAACCTTTTGTTCAGCAATTCCAGATAGGCAGCTTAAAAAAGTATTTGCTAAAGCAATTTCATTTCCAAGTTTTATAGTTCCTTCTTCTTGGCCATTTTTTATTAGTATTGCAAGTTTAGATGTCGTATCAACTTGTGAAACTATCTCTCTAACACTTTGTGGTGTATCATCACTTCTTACTGCCATATTCATTAAAACAAACATTTGCGAAGTAAAAGAATACCTATTTATTTCTTTCAGAAGAAACTCAGATAGCTTTTCAAAAAATAATATAGCAGGCATATCTGTATTATTAGTAATTTTTTTTGTGGCCTCTAAACCTGTAATAACTAACTCTTCATATAGTTTTTCTGTGTTAGGATAGTAATGAAAAAACAGACCATTACTCATACCTACACTTTTTGCTATATCTGAAATTTTAGTTGCTGTATATCCTTTTGAAATAAACAGTTCTAATCCTTTAGAAATTATAGCTTGTTTTCTCTGCTCTTTCTGTAATTGTCTAGCTTTCATATTCGTATACCTCATTAATATTATTTTCATTGAATTATTATTCAACAAGAGTATTAAACCATATTTTTAAACTTATGTCAATATGTAATAATCATTCTCTTATTCATATATACTAACAATTTTGGGGATTCATATCAAGATTGAGATAATAAAAGTTAATGATTATTTTTATACAAATAAGAAAATAAACATTAATTCTCTTAATATTTATTTAAGATTATCTTATATTATTAAAAAATCTAGAATAGACTCATTTATAATAGTCTTATTCTAGATTTTTTTATTATCAATATTTATTCCAATAAAAAAAGCCGATAACGGCTTTTTAAGTTCTACCTATAAAACTTCGATATTTTCAGCTTGAGGACCTTTTTGTCCTTCAACTACATCGAAACTTACAGCTTGTCCTTCATCTAAAGATTTGAAACCATCTTTTTGAATTTGTGAGAAATGTGCAAAAACATCTACTCCATCTTCAGTTGTGATGAACCCAAAACCTTTTTCAGCATTGAACCATTTTACTGTACCAGTCATGTATGTTACCTCCTATTAATATTTGATTGATTACTTCTGTATAATATAATTTTAAGTAACAAAGTTATCTTAATTTTTATTTCACATATATATTCCATCTATGTAAGCATACACTGTATAATTAATAATGCAAGACTAATATGCATTTTTTTTACTACGACCACATAAAATGAATCTATTTAATAGACTTAGATTCTATTATTTCACATATTGTAAAGTTTATTGTTAGAAACTAAAATAAGTGAGATTAGTCCAAATATGCCATCTTTCGAATTCTTTTAGATCATTTGTGTTACAACTCATTGTATTATATTCTAAAAGACATAATATGTTGTTCATATAATAATAGACATGAGCAACCGCTAATACTAGCAGAGGTCACTCACCCAAATGTACAAATAAAAAAGCCCTTAAAGGGCTTAAATAGGTAAAATGGTGCCGCATGTGGGATTTGAACCTACG
>LGVF01015461.1_pt1 | contig 15908 bp, 11 predicted proteins | sample 469901 | NCBI WGS metagenome assembly LGVF01 (sample SAMN03893561, study PRJNA290197) | marine sediment metagenome | material: sediment; isolation source: combined push core samples #3730, #5133, and #5579 collected at Hydrate Ridge | place: Pacific Ocean: Hydrate Ridge
GCTATCGCATTGTTGTGACAGCAAATGTCACACTGGCTGAAGCTCGACACTAATCAGGTTTAGTTATGCAGCAGAAAGATGGATATATAGCCGCTGTGGCGTGACGCCAGTTGCACCGAAGCGAAGCCGGCCCCGTTGATGGCCTCACGCAGGCGCCCTTGAATGTTTTCGCGAATCTCCTCCTGGCGAAACAGCCAATAGCCCGACCAAGCGCAGAGGGCGCCGAAGGGGTTGCTCGGCACGTCGACATCGACGATGACGATTCGGCCCCCCGGCTTGACCGTGCGGCGTAGTTCCGCCAAAGCACGTTGTTTAAGGGTGAATTCGATGTGGTGAAAGAAGAAGGTCGATACAGCACAGTCAAAGGTATGGTCGCCGTAGGGCAATTGTTCAGCCAAGGCGGCATCGAATTTTAGGTTGGCCAGGGCCGATCCCTTGCGCCGGGCTACCTTGATCATCGAAGTCGCGGCGTCGACCCCCACCACCCTGGATCGCTGGGGGTCGAGGTCCCGAGCGATCTCCCGGCTCAGGGTGCCGGTGCCGCAGCCGACGTCCAGCACCTGCTCGTTGCCCTGCAGCTGCAGCAGAGCTCGGGCGCGCCGGCGGTATCCCCGCTCTAGGCCGAAGGTCATCAGCGGAGCCAGCAGATCGTAGACCGGTGCTGCGTGGTCCAGGGTACGGCCGCTGGTCTGGTTGGCCGGATTGGAGCTTTGTTCCTGTGATTCAGCAGGCATGGCGCAAATCCTCCAGATCGAGGATGGTGAGCATCGAGCAAGCCATTCGGTCGGTGGACACTAGCGGAATGCCGAGACCGAGCTGTTTGAGGGCGGTCAGGCTTTCTTTGAGATATTGCATTGCCAGGCGCACTGTTGGCAGGCTGGCCTGGGGTACCTCCTGATAGAGGCGTGCGTCGGTAGTCAGCGGGCTTTGCTGCCAGGTCTGTAATATCGGGTTTTGTTCCTGTTCCAGAATCGACAGCACATAGTTATGGCGGCCTTCGATAAAATCTCTGGCCAAGTCGCGCAAATCGTCCAGAAGTTGGCAACCAAGACCGAAATGGAGTAACGCCTTTTTCAGCTCGGCCAGGCGCCGCTGATCGATTTGCGGCTCGATAAGGTCGGGGCCGAGAAAGGGGACGTGGAACAGGATGCCGGTTTTGAGCACATGGATGGTCGACAGTACATAGGCTGGAGCTGGACGTTTGCTGATCCCTCCTTCTTCGCTGGCCTCAAGGGCGGCGCTCGGCAACAGAACCTGCAGCGAGCTGTCGGCCAGTTGGTGGGCCTGGTCGGCGTTGATGACCCCATCGGCTACTGCTTCATCGAGCAACTTTTTCAATACCCGGTCGGCGGCCATGATGGCCACCACCTGGCGCATGATCGGCGACTTCCCCGGCATGGTCAGAGGCACGACCTCTTTGTCTTCCTCGTCAAGCAGGTTGTCGGCGCTGGTGACCCAGATGCGAAACAAGTGATTAAGTTTGCCGTACAGCATGCGACGCTCTAAAGGCAGGTCGAGTAGGTGATAACTGGTATGAAAGAGGGTCGAGAAGAGATTCTTGCGTAGAGTATAGTACTGGTCGGGAATATTCCCCATGGTCACGCGATAGCTGGCGGGGGAATGGCTCGGTGTCTGGATGGTTTCGTCGAGCAGGCGGTAGACCTCGCGAATACAATCCATCTGTTCCGCAAAAGAACTCTTGAGGGTTTTTCCGGTTCGCCACAGGTCGAGCAAACTTGCCGCGGCTCCGGTCCGCGTTGCGGTTTTAAGCATAAGTCTTCCTCAGGTCGGGCGACCTGCTGCGCGCGGGCGGAGAATAACCCCGTGCCAACAGAATTGCGAGGACCTTCTGGTAGTAATTTGATAGATTATGACCTGTAAGATCAACATACCAATTTGGTCAGGTACTTGCAAGCGCAAAATACAACCTCTGTGGTTATGTTTTGTCCTTGTCTTGATAACCAGTTATCTTCATAGTACGCTGTCATGCCCTTTAGGGCATTTCTGAATTGATTCTGAACGCTTAAGTCGAGATGACCCCATGTTTCGTAAGCAAGATGCCTTTTTATTGTTGACCAGTTACGCCACCATGGCCCTCGGCATCTTTCTGCCCGAACTGGCCGCGCCTCTGCGGGCAGTGCCCATGGGCTGTGTGATGTTTCTGCTGCTGCTGTCTTTTTTAGCCGTCGATCTGGCGCAGGTACTGCGCTGCGCCCTAGCTGCCCCCCTCGATACGGTGCGGTTGCTGGTGGTCAAATGTCTGGTGCTGCCGGTGGCGGCCTTTGCCGTCTATCATACCTTTTGGCCGGATTATCAGTTGGCGGCCTTGTTGGTCGCCGGTGCGTCGACGGCCGTGCTGGCCCCATTTTTTGCCCGCCTGTTTCGAGCAGATGTCGGCCTGACGGCGGCAGGGGTGATCCTTTCTTCGCTGTTGCTGCCCTTTACCCTGCCGCCTCTGGTAGCCGTCCTGGCCGGGGAGAAGCTGCAGGTGGGTGTCGCTGTCATGGCACAGATGCTGGCGGTGATGATTTTTGTTCCAGCCCTGGCGGGACGCGCTTGTGTGCGCTGGTTGCCTCGGCCTGCCGACTGGTTGCTGCAGCGCAGCTATCCCCTCTCCCTGTTGGCCGTGGCTTTGACCAACCTCGGGGTCTTCTCCCGCTATTCCCACTACTTTTTGCAGAATCCAGCCTTGGCTCTGCAAGCCATGGCAGCCGGCACCCTGCTGGTTGCCATGGTGATGCTCCTCGGTCCTTTGCTGTTTCGCGGTACCTCGCCGGAATTTCGTGCGACGGCCCTGGTTTGTACCCTGTTCCCCAACTACATCCTGATATTGGCCTTCAGCGGGCAATTCTTCGGCCCGGCCGAAGCGACCTTTGCTGCGACATACAGTGTGCCTTTTTTTCTGCAAGTGCTGGTACTGCGCAAGCTGATCGGAGTCTCTGGCAGCGCTACGGTTGAGTCGCAGGCCGAATAGAGGGTTGGTCGCGCAAGGAGTGTGGCCTGCCGATAATGGAAGAGGACGTTTTGTGAGGTTTGCTGAGGCATTATCGGGGCAGGTAGATCTCGACCGTTGTGCCTTCGCCGGCACTGCTTTGCAGGGCGATATGACCGTGGTGACGCCTGACGATACTGAACACCACCGTCATGCCGAGACCGGTTCCTTTATCTTTACCCTTGGTGGTGAAGAAGGGATCAAAAATACGCTCTTGGGTTTTAGCATCCATGCCGTGGCCGGTGTCGCGAACCGTAAGAACCACATAGGGTCCAGGGATCAATCCTTGGTCGTGTAAGGGGGTACGCTCTTCAATCTGGCAGTTGGTGGTGACGATGGTTAGGCGGCCGCCTTTTGGCATGGCATCGCGGGAATTAATGGCCAGATTGAGGATCACTTGCTCCAATTCAGAGCCTGTGCCGCGAATGATGCCCGCCTTTTCATCGAGTTGCAGGTCGACCTGGATGTGATTTCCCAGCATGGTGCGCAGCAGGCCCTGCAGATTGCGCAGCAGGCCGTTGAGATTTATGTGCTCGCAATGCTCACGACTTCTGTCGCCGATCATCATCAACCGTTCCACCAGAGAACTGGCTCGTTGTTCAGCTTCGAGGATGGCTGCAACGGCATTTTGTAGCCGGGGTTCGGTAAGGGCCTTCTGCAGGATCTGGCCGAAGCCGCCGACCACGGTCAGCAAGTTGTTGAAGTCGTGAGCCAAGCCGGCAGCCATGCAGGATGCCGTTTCCATCCTCTGACAGAGGATCAGGCCCTTTTCCAGTTTTTTGCGCTCGGAAACGTTGCATATCTGCAGAGCGACGTAGTCAACCTCTTCACCGGCTTGGTCAAAGATTGGGAAAGCGCGACATTCGAAGTTGCCGAGAGGGGAGGTGTGGAATTCGCGATTAGTCGGCCGGCCGCTTCGAAAGACCTCAGTGGCCGGGCAGGCGGTAAAGGGGATTGCATCATCGGGATGAAAGATGGCGGCACAGGGTGGTTGGGCTTGGCGTTTGTCGAGAGGAACATCTTCGAAGCCGCCTCGCCAGTTGGACAGGATGACGCGATGCTGCCGGTCAACCACCACCAGGCAATCCGGCAGATGGCTGAACAGCCGGTAATAAAGATCTTTTACGTCAACGCTGGGCGGCAGTTCCGGCATGGGATTTTCCTTCCCTGTGGGGCAGTTTCTACGGGCACTGTTGTAACTGCGCTTTTGTTTTTTAATTTTAGCCTATAGGGTCAGCTTGGCCAGTTGACCGGGCTCTTTATGCCTTGAGAAAAAGCTGCGCGGCGAGTGAGGATCGTTAGGGCTTGCGCCGCGCGGGGTCATCGGGGCGTCAATCGGCAGGCTGCCAATGGATGAGTTGCTGTTCAAAGTCGATGCGGTAGTGGTGTTCCCTGAGGAAATCCATGCCGAGCAGGCCGTCGAAGGGAGGGGCCGAGTCGCTGAGGTCGATCAAATAGACCGTGGGGTTTTCCCAGGTGTAGGGTCCGACCTTAAGGGACTCAAGCCGGACCTTGTCGGTGGCAATAACCTGGCCGCCTGCAAGGCGCGACCAGCCCTTGCCCAACAGTTTTGTTTGCAAAGGCGCCACGGTGCGGCGATGGAAGACGGTCTGCGAAGCGCCGGTATCGAGTAGCAGCCGGGTGCGGATCTGCCGATGGCCGTCACTGATCTCGATCGGTACCAGCACCTGGTTGCCCTGTACCTCCACCGGAGTGGTTCGGGAGTTGCGTGCGCTTTGCTCCGCAGCCAGCACTTTTTGCTGGAGATTCTGGAGCTCCGTGGGGGAGAGGTATGCATCATCGACGAATACGCTGGTGCCCTGTTCATCGACGTATCTGTGCATTTCGCTATGGCTGGCCTGGGGCAGCATCAGAAAGCCTAGCAACAACAGGGACAGTTGGTGCAGATTTACCGCCCAGCGCCGGACCTCAGGTTTTGCTCCAGAATTGTTGGGTGGTTTAGCTCGCATCATTATTGTGGCGCCTTTTTTGCACAAAAGCCGTGTGCGGGTCGAAAAAGCTAAAACAGGTATGTTTTGTCAAAATATCGACAGGTGCCGGTTGGGAGGTCTTACGTTCCGCTGAATTATGATCTGCCGGCCATAGGTGGCGCTGATTCTATAAAAACATATTCCATAGCAGCTCAGCACCGGGTAGGTTCCTGGCGCGAAAGTTTTCATTCAGTATATAAGTCCCTGCCGGTCCGGCAAGTCCGGATGGCAGAAACGTTGTCTCGGATGCGCCCAACCGGAGTGGCTGGTGAGGGTTGATAAAAATTTAAAGCCGCTTTTCCTTATCGAATAGTAGTTCTAGGGAGCCACATGAAAAAAATTCTCGTAGTTGAAGACTCCAGTTTTTTTGGCCGAATGCTCAAGAACAAACTGGCGGCCGAAACCGGCGCCAAGGTTCGTTGGGTAACGACCATGGCCGAGGCGGTCACGCTGGTCAGGGACGATGCCAGCGAATTTATCGCAGCTATCGTCAATTTCAATCTGCCCGATGCGCCAAGGGGAGAAATCGTTGCTCAACTGGTCGCTTACGATATTCCGGTAATTGTCTTTACCAGTGTGGTCAGTAAGGAAATCCGTGACCAGATCTGGACTGAAAAGGTTGTCGACTACGTCCTTAAAGAAGGGGTGCAGAGCCTCGATTACCTGGTGGCCCTGTTGCGGCGTCTCGAGCGTAACCCGCATACCGAGGTACTGGTTGTCGACGATTCTGCCTTGCCCCGGGAAGCCATCGCGGCTTTATTGCGGGTGCACCGGTATAATGTTTTTGAAGCCGCAGACGGTCGCGAGGCCCTGCAGATCATGGCGGAGCATCCGCAGATCAAGCTGGTCATTACCGACTTTCATATGCCGAATATGGATGGTTTTGAACTGACCCAGGCTTTGCGTAAGCAATGGTCTAAAGACGATATGGCGATTATCGGCATTTCGGCGAGGGGCGACAATGTCATGGCGGCACGGTTTCTTAAATGCGGCGCCAACGATTTTATGGTCAAGCAGGCCTTTCTTACCGAGGAATTCTACTGCCGGGTGAGCCAGAATATGGAAAATCTGGAAAATATCGCCGCTATTCGGGCGGCTTCGGTCACCGATTTTCTGACCGGTCTGCCTAACCGGCGTAATCTTTTCGATAGTGGCGTTAAGGCCTGGCAGAAGGCTGCCGAGACAGGCTCAGCCCTGGTCTGCGCCATGTTCGATATTGACCATTTTAAACAGATTAACGACAGATTCGGGCATGATGCAGGGGATCTGGCTATTCAGCACGTGGCCGAAATCTTGCGGGAATCCTTGCCTGCCGAGGCTATCGTTGCCCGCATAGGCGGGGAGGAATTTTGTGCCTTGCTGTCCCAGGATAGCGAGGATGCCGCAGAGTGTTGCGAATCGATTCGACGAAGCCTGGAGCTGTCTGCTCTTGAGGTCCCCGGCAGTGACAAAGTGATTCGTCTGACCATCAGTATTGGTCTCACAACGGAGCCCGGCGCCAGCCTTGAAGAGATGATAAACGCCGCCGACATCCTGCTTTATCAGGCCAAGGACCAAGGCCGCAACCGTTTGGTTTGTTGATGGATTGAAGTTGCTTTTTTGCCCAGGACGTAACGATGGGTAAGGGGTTTGATTGAGATAAAAAAGGCCCGGGCATTATGCCCGGGCCTTTTTTGTTGAAGAGAAACAGGCGTTTAAAATTTATAGGTGATACCGAGGGAGATGACCGGGTAGTATTTGTAGTCGTCCAGTTCGTCTTTCAGTTCTTGTTTTTCCTTGGCCAGGTTGGTCTGGAAAGTTGGATCTGAGGCCAACGTACCGTTCGCCACCAGATCGATGTTGGGTTCCCCCTGAAAAACCACGCCGAAATCGCAGCTGAAAGACCACTGCTTGTTTTTGCCCACGGCATTGCCCCAGCCGATACCGACATAGGGTGCCAGATCGTTGTAGTCGATCTTGCCGGTCAGGGTTCCCAGTTCTGCGGCAGAATAGTCTGTGCCGCCAATGGTGTAGCTGCTCTGGGACGATCCTTCGGCATCGGCTTTATTCTTGTTGATCAGCACGCCGGCGCTGAAGCGAAAGCCGGAGTCTTTGAAAGGATGTAAATCGAGAACGACTGGAAATGAAAGCAGATCGACCTCCAAATCATAATCGATGTCGCTGGTATTGGCCTCGAAATCAACGCTGAATGCGTTGGCTCCTGCCCTCAGATTGAGCGCGGGCAGCAGCCCGACGGTTGCTTCGGCGCCGAGGCCCAAGGTGCTGGCCTTGACTCCCAGGGCGATATCGGCAGGGTCGGCCAGGCCGAAGTTTGCCGAAAGGCAGACCATCAGTAACGAAAGGAGCAGGCAACGGGCGTTTCCCCAGGTCATAAAAAATCCTCTCTTCTAAAAGGTAGTGGCAGCAAGGGCCAATATTTTGTTCTTCAAGGGCCGCCATTTGTTGTATACGCAATCGGCGGGCCAGTTGTGTTGTGTCGGCCGATGTTTAATATTTGGTTTTTTTTAGAGAAGCCGAAAGAGGCGAAAATACATGCTTATTCAAGATTTGAGGGGAAGGCAGAATGCGGCAGGATTAGAGCCTTGGCCAAGGTTGGCGGTCGCCGGGGTCGCGGCGGCGGTGATATGGCGGTCGTCGCCGGCACTTTTCCGTTTCAGCGCAAGTTTTCTCGGAGTGCGGTGCAGATGGGTGAAAAAGCATAGCAGGGAAAACTTTCCTTGCGGTAGGGCGTGCATGCCGGGAATTGGGTCTCAACCGAAAAAGGGGGGCGATTTGCAAGTGCGAAGGGAGGGGCCGGTTGCTGATTCGGATGCCAGCGGTGCCCAGCCTGGGTTCTTGGGCTAAAGTACCGGGTCAGGGGCGTTCATTGACTGAAATGGTGGACTGAGGAGCTGTCGAAGCAGAAACTGTTCACAGGCATAGACGGGTAACGGGCGGCTGAAATAGAACCCCTGTCCGTAAACGCAGCCGCGTTCCATCAAAAAGGCGATTTGCGCCTGATTTTCGATCCCTTCGGCGATAACTTCCAGATCCAGAGCGCGGGCCAGGGCGATGATGGCTTCGACGATGGCATGGTTGCCCGCAGGGCCACCGATGCTTTGTACGAAAGACTGGTCGATTTTCAGTTTTGAAAGGGGGAAACGGTGCAGATAGCTCAGGGAAGAATAGCCGGTGCCGAAATCGTCGATAGCCAGGCTGACCCCTAGGGCATTGAGGGCCTCCATGATCGCAATGGTCTGTGTGGCGTCTTCGATCAACACATTTTCGGTGATTTCCAGTTCAAGCCAATTCGCGGCCAGCCCCGATTCTGCCAAGGCCTGCTCGACTGTTTTGACCAGGTTGCTTTGGCGAAACTGACGGGGAGAAATATTCACGGCGACTTTGCAGGGGGGGAAGCCTGCCTGCTGCCACTGCATGGTTTGCCGGCAGGCGGTGTTAATCACCCACTTTCCAAGGGGGATAATCAAACCGGTTTCTTCGGCCATGGGGATGAACTTGTTGGGAGGGATGACTCCATGTTTTGGATGGTGCCAGCGAACCAAAGCCTCCATGCCGGTTGTTTTGCCGCTGCTGATTTCCACCTGTGGCTGGTAGTGGAGGGCCAGTTCCCGGTTGTCGATGGCTTTGCGCAGATTGTTTTCCAGAAACAGCGCCTCGTGCGCCCTTTCGTTCATGTCCGAGGTGAAAAATTGGAAATTGTTACGGCCCTTTTCTTTGGCTCGGTACATGGCCACATCGGCTGTTTTCATCAGGGCTTCAGAGGTCAGACCATTGTCCGGATAGAGGCTGATGCCGATGCTGGCGGTGATGTACAGTTCGTGAGCATCGATGTGAAAGGCCGTGGACAGGGTTTGAAGGATCTTTTGGGCAACGATGGTGATTTCGCGGGATTCGGTATTTTGTTCCAGGGTGATGACAAACTCATCGCCGCCGAGCCGGGCCAGGGTGTCCGATTCTCGCACGATGGCGCTCAGGCGTTTGGCGACCTCTTGCAGAACCTGATCCCCCACCTCATGGCCTAGAGAATCGTTGATGTTTTTAAACCGGTCCAGATCAAGGAACAGCAGCGCCATACCCTGCTGCATGCGCCGTGTTTTGGATATGGCATGGTGCAGACGGTCCTGGAATAGCAGGCGGTTGGGCAGGCTGGTGAGGGTATCATGGTGGGCCAGGTAGTCGAGCCGATTCTGTTTGCTGCGCAATTCCTGATCGCGCACCTCGATCTGCACAAGCATTTCGTTGAAGTCGTCGATCAGGCTACCGAGTTCGTCGCGACTCTCCATCTTCACCCGCTGGCTGTAGTTGCGCTCTTTTGACACCGCTTTCATGGCGGCAGCAAGCTGGTCAATCGGTTGGGATATGACACGTTGGAGTCGGACGGCCAGCAGCCAGGCGAGAACGAAGGCTCCCCCCAGGCCCATGAAGCCGTAGCCGATATAGCGCATCAAGGTTTTTTCGATAGGGGCCAGGCTGGCACGCAGATAAAGCAGCCCCAATGCTTCCGTGCCGTAACCGATGGGGTGGACGCTATCGAGATAGCGCCTGGAAAAGAGGTGTCCGGCGTCGAGCAGCGCCGGGGACGGATAGGTGGGAAGAGAATCGAGAGCCTCTTGATTATGGTAGCTGGAAAAGATGCGTCCCTCGGTGTCGTAAATGATGCCAGCGGCAACCTGCGGGTAGGCTTTGAGGGATTCGAGGGTTTCGTTGGCGGTACGGTGATCGCCGAAGATGACCGATGCCGCGCTGTTATTGGCGAGGTTGCGAGCCAGGACATTCATCTCCTGCGATAGCGTATTGCGCAGAAAAGTACGCTGCGTCAAAACAAAGACCAGAAACAGAACCAGCAGAACCGCAAGGCTGGTAAGGATGATTACCGCCTTGAGTTTGCTTTTAATGGACCAGTTGCGTATGTCTGGCGCGGTAAAATTCAAGGACCCTCCGTTACTTGGCCGTTTTTGATGATTGTGGTGGCCAGGCGAAACAATTTGGAACTGATGACCAGCTCGGCCTGTTCGGCGCTGTCTAGGTTAATGGAAAAACTGATGGTGGGCAGGGTTTCTTGCAGGTGCAATACGCCGCCTTTGCTGACGAAGTTTTGCATGTCGCTGATGCTCAGGATCGGTCGCCTCGCCACGGCCTCCATAAGGTCGGAAAGTCGTTTAGAGAACGATGGGGGGATATACAGTATGTGGTATGACGGGTTTGGCTCCAATGCCTGCGCAAAGGATAGCTGTTGCACGACAATAGTCCGGTCCTCAAGCTTTTTTCCCCTCAGGCTGGAGATCTCTTTTTGCAGGGCGCCGTCCCCTATGACAGCGATGATCAGGGGGGCGTTCTGTGCGGGAAAAGAGCTTTCGGGCCAGGTGACAAATCGGGCGAAATTATAAATGAGGGCCGTCAAGACCTGCTCTTTTTGCAGTTGGGCCTGACTTGCTACTGGCAATAGCAGAAGGGCGGCGACGAGCAGCGACCACCATGTGGCATATTTAAAACCGATACGAAAATTCATAGACTCTTATAACGGCAGCTGCTGAGGGTAATAGCGTAGTAGCTCAATAGCGTAAGATCGCTTGCCCGTATACACCACGAGGCACTTCCGAGGCCGGTGTTTGGAACTCCGGGTCGTATTCCTGATGGCTGTCTTGCAACAGGTTTTGGCCGATCAGGGCCAGCTCCAGGCCTGGGCAAGGCTGCCAGCCGAGGCGCAGGTCCAGGGTCAGATAGCCGTTGGTGCCCAGGGACTCGAGTTCGTCCGCATAACGCAGCCAGAGATCGAGTTCTGTCTTGTTCGGCAGGTCCATCGACGAGCGCAGAGAAAGCTGGTGTTCTGGACTGGTCCCTTCCATCAGGGCGATGCTGTTCGTATCGCTGCTGCCTTTGGTGGTGTCGACATCCATCTTCAGATAGCTGTAACTGGCCTGCAGTCGCCAGAATTCGGCCACCTGCCAGTCGCTGGCCACCTCAAAACCCCAGGTTTTGGCTTTCAGCTTGTTATCAATAGTGCCGGGAAGACTCACGTAGCCCTCCGGTAGAGTGGAAAAGTTGGGAGTTTGGATTTCGAAAGAGCGCAAATTATCGTAAATATTGAGGAATACGGCCAAGTCCAGGGAAAAGGCCGGGTTCGGCATGGCCCGGTAGCCGAGTTCCCAGGCCAGCAACTCTTCGCTGGCGTAATCGGTGTTGCCGGAGACGGTTATTACCGTCGGTGGAGTTGACGGCATCAACCAGAGCCACATGGTGTTGTCTTCCTCGAAGCGGGACGGGGTGCGTACCGCCCGGGACACGGCGGCCCAAAGGGAGTTGTTTTCATTGGGAGTCCAGATCAGACGGGCATTGGGTTGGAGTTCGAAACCGGTATAGTCGTTGTGTTCGACCTTGGTACCGAGAACCAGTCTCAGTATATCTTTCTTTAGGGCAATCTCGTCCTGGATGAAGAGGCTGGCCGTTTGGTCCGTCTGGTCGCTGTCGTTAATGGTTATAGCCGGCTCATTCGGATCAATGTCGTCCCAACTGACACGGTAGCCCAGGCCCCAGATGATTTCCTGGCGCCGGCCAAGGGGCAACCGGTGCTGGAAGTCTATATCCAGCGTGTCGCGGGTTTCTTTTAGCAGGGCTGTTTCGTCTCGTTGGGTGTGATCGTAATGGGCCTGCAGGGCCAGGTTGGAGGATGGAGAAAGGGATCGCTCCCAGCGGACCAGGAGGTTACCACCGGAAAAATCGGTGTCGCTGTCCCTTACGAGACGATAGCCGGGAGGGGTGAGGCTGAATTCTTCATTTGTCTGTCCTTCGGTTCCGCTGTAGGCGTCGCCCTGCAGGGTAAGGGTGTCCTTGGGGGCCAGGCGGCTGTCGTAGCGGAAGCCGCCGCGAAAGGCGTTCCAGTCATCGGCTGCCTCGCCGCCGCCGATGGCATCATAGCCATCCCGGTTGAAGTATTTCACGTAGGCTCGGTAGTTGCCTTCTTTACCGATGGGGCTCCCGTAGCGAAGGGAACCAAACCCCTGTTCTTCGCTGCCATAGCCTCCCTTGACCAGCAGTCCGTTGGTCTTTTCGGCGTTTTTGGTAATGATATTGATCACGCCGTTGACTGCATTGGCGCCCCACAGGGTGGCGCCGGGCCCGCGAATCACTTCGATGCGTTCGATATCTTCCAGCAGAGTATCCTGCACGTCCCAGTAGACCCCGGAAAAGAGGGGGGTGTAGACGCTGCGGCCATCCATCAGCACCAGGAGTTTATTGGCGAAACGGCCGTTAAAGCCGCGGGTGGTGATGGCCCATTTGTTTCCGTCAATGCGCGCTACATTAAGGCCCGGTGCCAAGCGCAGCGCTTCGGGAATTCTGGTAGCGCCACAACGGCGGATATCCTCCTGGGTGATGACAAAGATCGCCGCTGCTGTGTTACTGATGGTCTGCGGTTTTTTAGCCGCCGAGGTGATTTTAAGCTGGAGCAATTCTTCGATGCTCAGGCTCAACAGATCTTCTGTTGACTGACTGCTGGGGCTTGTAACGGTCATCCCTTTGGCAGGTATCCCCAGAAAAAACATCAATAAGATCGAGGCTTTGCAAAGTAAACACAGGATTTGCCGTCGGCCTGAGCATAAATAGGAGGCCTTTCCATCCATGGTTATTCCCTAAGTCGATTGATTGGCAAAGCATTAATTGGCCGGAAGTTTTCGTTTCAACACTAGCTTAAAGGTCTAGTCGATAAGGTGTAGGTTGTCAAATTGGGCAGCACTTATTTTTCTGTTGTGTAAGAGGTGGCAGTTAGCGGTGGGGCTGTAGGTAGCACCAAGTTATTGACCTTCTTTCTGGTTATACGCTATCATTTACTGTTTCGGTCGTCATAGACCAGATTTTTAACTGACGCAGGTCTTCGTACAAGAGGTTGTTAAGTGAGTAAGAATCATCGTAAGGAAGTTGACCGCCGGCGTACCTTCGGCATTATCAGTCACCCCGATGCCGGTAAAACCACTCTGACCGAAAAGCTGCTGCTGTTTGGCGGGGCGATTCAGCTGGCCGGGGCGGTCAAGTCCCGCAAGACGGCTCGCCATGCCACTAGCGACTGGATGGCCATGGAGCAGGAGCGCGGCATTTCGGTCACTTCCTCAGTGATGAAATTCAACTACCGGGATTACGAGGTCAATTTGCTCGACACCCCCGGTCACCAGGATTTTTCCGAAGATACCTACCGGGTGCTGACCGCTGTCGATAGCGCGCTGATGGTTATCGACAACGCCAAGGGGGTTGAAACTCAGACCCATAAGCTGATGGAAGTCTGCCGGATGCGCAATACGCCGATCATGACCTTCATCAACAAGCTGGACCGCGAAGGGCTGGCGCCCCTCGATATTCTGGCCGATATCGAGGAGACCCTGCAGATCGAGTGTGCGCCTTTGTCCTGGCCGATCGGCATGGGCAAGCGCTTCAAGGGCACCTACAATCTCTATCGCAAGCGCCTGACCCTGTTTACTCCGGGTCAGGAGACCCGACCTCAGGACGCGGTGGTCATCGAAGACCTGAACGACCCGCGCCTTGACGAATTGCTCGGCAGTCAGGCTGATGAACTGCGCGAAGATATCGAACTGCTGGAAGGGGCCGCCAATCCCTTCGACCCCGAGCAATACCTGAAGGGCAATCAGACTCCGGTCTTCTTTGGCAGCGCGGTTAATAATTTTGGCGTTGAAGAGTTGCTCGAAGCCTTTGTCGAACAGGCTCCGGCGCCGCGCCCCGCACCGACGGTGAGTCGCGAGGTATCGCCCTACGAGGAGGCTTTTTCGGGATTTGTATTTAAGATTCAGGCCAATATGGACCCGGCTCATCGCGACCGCATCGCTTTTTTGCGGGTCTGCTCCGGAACCTTCAAACGCGGCATGAAAGTCAAACATCATCGCATCGGCAAGGACGTGATTCTCGCCAACGCCACCATCTTCATGGCCCAGGACCGTACCAACGTTGAGGAAGCCTTCCCCGGTGACATCATCGGTATTCACAACCACGGTACTATCAAGATCGGTGATACCTTCAGCGACAAGGAAGTGCTCAAGTTTACCGGCATCCCCAGCTTCGCTCCCGAGCATTTTCGCCGGGTGCGGTTGAAAAATCCCCTTAAGACCAAACAGCTGGAAAAAGGTCTGAAGCAACTTGCCGAGGAAGGGGCGGTGCAACTGTTTCGGCCGCTGATTAACAGCGACTACATCCTTGGCGCCGTCGGCGTGTTGCAGTTTGACGTCATCATGTCCCGGCTACGGGACGAGTACGGCGTCGACGCTCTTTACGAGGGGGTCGCCTATGCTACCGCCCGCTGGGTCGATTGCGAGGACCGCAAGAAATTAGAAGAATTCGAGAAAAAGAACCAGGCTAACCTGGCTATGGATTCCGAGGGGGGCTTGACTTTCCTGGCCTCCAGCGAGTGGCGCCTGGGGCATACCATCGAGCAGTGGCCTGAGATCGTCTTTCATAAGACGCGGGAGCATAACTAGAGGCCGCGAACGTGCCGTCTCTTTAGCGTTTTTGAAACCCCGCATTTTCGAATGCGGGGTTTTTCTGTAAACAGAGGCCCTCCGAAGAGGACCTCTGTTGCGATCTTGTAGGGTCAGGCTGTGGCAAAACTATTTTGTCACCCGCCGCCCACTGTAAAAGGTTGCTGGCTATATTCTATAAGCGGCCTCATAAGCATTAGTCATACCTTCCAATGCTTTTCCGACGGTGTTGGCGTCGCCCAGGATATCTGTCGGATACTGATCTTGTACTGCCTCAGCTAGCGTTCCATTGGGCTTGGAGCCGATCGCAAGAACCACTTGATTGGTAGGAATCGTTTGGGTGCCGTTAGCTGATTCCACCACAACCCCGTCATCTTTGATTTCCAGGACTTTTGAATTTACATGGATTTCAACCCCGTTGTTTTTAAGGGATTTGAGCACAAAATGCTGTGCTCCCCCTTCCATATCCCCTGCGATTTCCGGCAACATTTCAACGATGACTGCTTTTTGATTATGCACCGCGATATGGTCGGCCGTTTCCACACCCACCAGACCGCCACCGATTACAACCACATTGCCGGCCAGGTCCAGCTTGCCTTTGAGTACATCGGAGGCCGTATAGACGTGGGGTTTGTCAACACCGGGGATCGGCGGTACGATCGGGGTCGAACCTGTGGCCACAATTATGTGGTCCGGGTTTTCCTGTTGAATCAGATCCATGGTGACGGCTGTATTCAACGCCACTTTGGCTCCTGCCTTGGTTAATGCCCCCTTTTGCCAAACCGTCAGGCTATTCAACAGTTCCTTACCCGGAGGGACGGCGGCTACCAGCCACTGTCCGCCGAGTCGGTCTTCTTTGTCATACAGCGTGACGTCATGACCTCTTTGCGCTGCCACAATGGCGGCTTCCATTCCTACCGGTCCTCCGCCGATGACCATGACTTTCTTACTGGTTGGCGCTGTTTCAACGGCATATTCATTCTCTTTGCCGGTGAGAGGATTAACCAAGCATGAAATCGGTTTGTTCTGCAGCAGGTGGTTCCAACAGCCTTGGCGGCAACCGATGCAATGCAGAATTTCATCCAATCGGCCCTCTTTGGTTTTGTTCGGTAGATGCGGATCGCAAATGGATGCTCTGCCCATGGAAATAAAGTCGGCTTTTCCTTCCCGAAGGAGTGATTCCGCTATTTCAGGGTAAACAATCTTGTTGACCGTTATGACCGGGATACTCACGACCCTTTTGATCTTCATGGCATAGTCGGAAAAAACCGCCGTTTTCACCGCTGTCGGTGCACAAAGCGTTGCACTGCTTTTATACACCCCGCCCGATGCATGAATGGCGGCAATGCCGGCATCTTCCAAGCAAATGGCAATGGCTTTGGTATCCTCGATGGTCAACCCGCCTTCGACCAACTCTTCAGCGGATATGCGGTAGATGATAGGATAGTT
>LGVF01657921.1_pt1 | contig 15873 bp, 14 predicted proteins | sample 469901 | NCBI WGS metagenome assembly LGVF01 (sample SAMN03893561, study PRJNA290197) | marine sediment metagenome | material: sediment; isolation source: combined push core samples #3730, #5133, and #5579 collected at Hydrate Ridge | place: Pacific Ocean: Hydrate Ridge
AGTCAATACCCTTTATATAATGTATGAACGATTTTGTCATCAAAGCTATCCTTCTCTTTTAAAATAAAATATTATTATTAGTTCATACTCAGTTCACAATCAATTGTTATAGTACTGGTGTAGCATGAGAAATATGCGTAGGAAAGAGAGTGAACAATATGTTAGAATTAAAAAACTTATCAAAGAATTATTATGTTGGAAATCAAGTTATTCCAGCTTTAAAAAATGTTAACTTGAAATTTAGAAGAAATGAGTTTGTATCAATCTTAGGTCCTTCAGGTTGTGGTAAAACAACAATGCTTAATATTATAGGTGGACTAGATAGATATACATCAGGTGATTTATTAATTGACAATAAATCAACAAGTGAATTCACAGGGAACAACTGGGATGCTTATCGTAATTCAACAATTGGTTTTGTATTCCAAAACTATAATCTAATTTCCCATTTAACAGTACTAGATAATGTTGAAATGGCTTTATCATTATCTGGAATAGGTGCTAAAGAACGAAAAGAAAGAGCAACTAAAGTACTTAATGATGTTGGTCTAGCAGATCAACTAGCGAAGAAACCAAATCAATTATCAGGTGGGCAAATGCAAAGAGTTGCAATTGCAAGAGCACTTGTAAACAATCCTAAGATTTTATTAGCAGATGAACCTACCGGGGCAATAGATTCTAAAACAAGCGCTCAAATTATGAAACTAATTCAAGAGATTTCAAAAACTAGATTAGTTATTATGGTTACTCATAATAGTAAAATCGCATTAGAATATAGCGATCGTATTATTAAATTATTAGATGGAGAAATCCTAGATGACACAAACAAAGTTACAGAAACTATAACTGCTTCTACAGAGAATCTTTTTAATAAAAAAACAGCTATGTCTTATAAACAAGCTGTTAAAACTAGTTTCAAAAACTTAATAACAAAAAAAGGAAGAACATTTATTACCGCAATTGCCGGTAGTATTGGTATTATTGGTATTGCTTTAGTATTAGGGATTTCAACAGGAATGACTGATTACGTTGACGAAATGCAAGGAGATACTTTAGCTGGTTTTCCTATTACAATAAATCAAATAGCTACTACTTTTGGTCCTCCTGAGGATGGTCGTGGTGATATGATGGGTGATGATGAAACAGATACAGATTTTCCAGAAGGAAATTCAGTTTATCCTTATGATAGCTCTACAAGAATGTCAGTACATGAAAATATACTAAATGATGAATTTATTACCTATATAGATGATATTGATCCAGCGCTTGTTAATTCAATATCTTATACAAGTGCTATAGCAATAAATATAGTTACCCAATCAGACAATGGAGCATATGATTTAGTTGCCATTGAGTCTGGTGGTGGATTTGGTTTATTTGGTGGTAGTAGCATATTTAGTGAAATACCTGATAACCAAGAATTTGTTGAATCTCAATATGATATATTATCAGGAGTTTATCCAACAACATACAATGAACTAATACTAGTTGTTGATTCAGAAAACCAAATTGATATCGAAGTACTTGAGGCACTAGGGTACAACATTGATGACGAATATACCTTTGATGATTTTATAGGAAAAGAGTTCAAAGTTATTCCAAATGATGTATACTATACACAAGTAGGAGACTTGTTTTTACCTAGTAATAATTATGAAGATATGTATAACGATACCAAAGCAATAACTATCGAAATAGTTGGTATATTAAGAGTTAATGAAGATGCAACTAGCGAGGTATTAAGTGCCGGTCTAGGGTATACAACATTATTGACAAGCCATATACTAGATGATGCAATGAATTCAGAAATAGTTTTTGCTCAAAAAGACAATGAAGTAACAAATGTCCTAACAAATACTGAATTTAATTCTCAAATCACATATACATCTGTTATGAAAATTATAGGTGGAGATTCAACACCAACAGGTGTTCAAATTTATCCAACATCATTTGACGCAAAAGATGAAATCAAATCATATATAGATATATTTAACGAGGGAAAAGATGAAGTAGACGAAATTGTTTACACTGACTTAGCAGAAGTTCTATCTTCAACAATTTCTAGTTTAATTAATACAATAACAATTATCTTAGCAGCGTTTGCAGCAATAAGTTTAATAGTATCATCAATTATGATTGGTATAATAACGTATGTTAGTGTTATCGAAAGAACTAAAGAAATTGGTATTATGAGATCACTTGGAGCTCGTAAAAAAGATATCTCAAGAATCTTTAATGCTGAAACGTTACTAATAGGTCTTGGTAGTGGTACATTAGGAATATTAATCTACTTTGTACTTCAAATACCACTAAACATTGTCATTGCTAAATTCATTGACATTGAAGGATTCGCAACTTTACCACTTCAATACGCATTAGGATTAATTTTATTAAGTAGTACATTAACACTAATCTCAGGACTTATCCCAAGTAAAATCGCAGCTAATAAAGACCCTGTAACTGCATTAAGAACCGAATAACCAAAACATTTAAGGAGTGATATCATGCTAAAAATATTGGTAGCCGAAGATGAATTTTATATTAGAGATTTAATCTGTAAAAACCTTCAAAACAACGGTTATACCCCTGTTTGCGCAAAAGACGGAAAAGAAGCAATAACAATATTTGAAAACAATCATATCGATCTTGTTATATCAGATATAATGATGCCTCATCTTGATGGTATTACTCTTTCCAAAAAAATAAGACAAATAAATAAAGACATACCTATCATTATTCTAACTGCATTAGACACATTTTCTGATAAAGAAAAAGGTTTTACCAGTGGCGCAGACGACTACATGGTAAAACCTGTGGATATGCAGGAAATGATACTAAGAGTAAAAGCTCTTTTAAGAAGATATCAAGTAATTAGTGAAAATAAACTATTACATAAATCTATCATCTTAGATTTTCAAACTAAGAGTTGCACTCTTAAAGGCAAACAAATAGAACTAACTGTTAAAGAGTTTCAACTACTATATAAACTACTATCTACACCAAATCGTATTTTCACAAGAGAACAATTAATGAATGAAATATGGGGATTTGATAGTGAATCATACGAGAGAACCGTAGACACACATATTAAACGTTTAAGAGAAAAGATAACTACGAAAGATTTTGAAATAATCACAGTAAGAGGTCTTGGATATAAGGTCGTGTTAAAATGAGAAAAGTAACTGTAAAAATTATTATTTCAGGTTTCATCATTATGATGATTTCTTCCATTTTCCCAAGAGTTATTTGGGGTATTTACCATAACTTCGAACCCGGTTTAGAAATGAATGAGGGGTTTATACTTATAGTAGGATTTACCTCTGTATTTATATCAATCTTATTATTTTCTCTATTTATGAATAGAGTGATTCTTAAAAGAATAAAGGATCTTAATAATGCCACCAGACAAGTAATGGACGGAAATTATGATTTCACTTTAGAAATGAGACAAAAAGATGAAATATCAGAACTTACTAATAACTTTAATCGCATGGTAAAAGAACTACAATCAAATGAATATCTTAATAAAGAATTTATTAGAAACGTATCACACGAATTAAAAACTCCCCTAAGTGCAATTAACGGCTATGCTGAGTTAATAAACACAAGTACATTATCTCCCGAAGAAATAAAAAAATACTCTGCTATTATTGCATCAGAATCAAAGAGATTATCCTTACTGGCAAAAGATATATTACAAATATCTCTTATTGAATCTCAATCAATTATTTATCATGGTGAAAAATTCAATATCTCAGAGCAAGTTAGAAACGTAATTCAACTAATGCAATTAGAATGGGAACAAAAAAATATTGAATTTAAATTAGATTTAGAAAAAGTTTACAGCACTTCAAATAAAGAAATCACATACCAAATATGGACAAACTTAATAAGTAATGCAATCAAATTCTCAAAAAATGGATCACAAATTACAATAACTTTGGAAAACAAAGATAATCAAATTATCTTTACAATATCAAATCCTGGAACTATTAGTACAGAAAATCAGCAAAAAGTATTTAATCTGTTTTATGTTGCCGATAGTTTAAAGGGTAGAGATAGCAATGGTGTAGGGTTAACACTAACATATAAGATTATAGAAAAATTAAGTGGAACAATTTCACTTACATCAGTAGATGACTATGTAACATTTATAGTTACTATTCCAATTCAATAAAAAAAGCCCATCGGGCTTTTTTTATGAATGATCATAAATACATTTTTGACAAATAGATTAAATCAAGTTAACTTTTTTTCTTTAAACAGTAATAAAGCATTAAAAAATCTCTATGCAATAGAGATTTTTTCTTTAATTTCATGATTTTCTTTTAATTTGTCTTTCTTTTTACCAAATAATACATCATAAACAACTGAAATAACAATTATATCAACTAGAATCATGACTCTTCCTACCCACGATTGTGCGAACAGGAGAATTTCACCTATATTATTAACTTGATACTCATAAATTCCGATTAAGTCTTGTTCTTCGATTGTCCATCTGTCTTGTAAATCACTAACATGTGGTTTTGTTTTAAAAATCAGTTCATTATTGTACGTATTTATCTCAGCAATATAATGAACTACAACATCATCAATACCATCATTTGTAATATCGACATTAAATGCTACAATATCGCCAACTTTGATATCTTCTGGGTTTATTTCCTTTGTAATTACAACGTCTCCTGGAGCAATTACTGGATCCATAGAGTCTGTTTTAATAGCAAATAAGTCATACTTATTAAGGGGTGGCACATAAGTAAAAACCAAATTAATTACTATGACAATAGTAACTAATAAACCAATAAATTTTAAAGTATCCAGAGTTTCTTTTTTTAATTTATTTTTTTTCATAAAACCACCTATTCTATTGTTGTGATTACTAGATCATCGATAACTAATCGAGCAAATCCAGCTGTATATGTTTGACCATAAAACGCAATTTTTACATATAATTCCTCACCTAGCATGTTTGCCGGAACGTCGAAAGAGTAATGAGTAAAGAATTCACTTTCACTTGTTACTACATTGCTTCTTTCACTACCAATACGTGTCCAACCTCCATCTCTGTTTGATACATAAACATAAAATCTTGCCCTACGAACATTTTCTGCATCGTTAGAATCACTTAAGCCAGTCATCGCATAGAAAGATATATTTGATACTTTTCCAATTGATGTTGTTGTGCTCATATATTCCATATAGTTTAATCTAAGACTATATTGATTATTAGTATGAAGATTCATTGCATCATATGCTGTAAAGTAATTATAATCAGGATATAGTGGAGAAGCGGAATATGAAGGTGCTATATCATGAATTGGATTGCCAAATTCATCTACTGCTCTATCAATTAATACAGGATACCCCATAGTTGGATAATTAGTAGCTTTACCTTTTCCTTCAAATTTCCATGTATATCCAAATACGTCCATTTCAAGTATCTTAGCTGTTTTGTTATTTGGTACATCAGTTTGCGAGTAAATATACTTCAATTTTGAATCAGGATCTTGTTCTAACTCATCATCAACATATATTGATAATTTACTAGCAAAATCAGGCCCAATAGGTAATGCAATAAATTCCCAATACCCAACATCAAGTTGCTCATTTGTAGTATCCGTTTTTGTATCAAAGAAGCCATAACCTTGGGAGATGGCGTTATTTGATATAAGTGAGATAGTAAGTAATAGAATAACTAATACTTTCTTCATGTTGCCACCTCCATTATGTTATTTGTTTTTATTATGAAGCGTTAAATGTTAAATCAAATGTAATGTCACCATTAATCATTGCGTTGTAAATAACTTCTGTTAATGGTTCTGTTAATGTAACTGTTACAGTAACTGTTACAACATCACTATTAATATCTGTAGTTGATGAAGTAATTTCAATATTAACTAATGAACCTAATGTTTCATCTCCATCAATTAATATATTTGATGCGCCAATGTTTAATTCTAAATCACTTTGTGCTTCTTTACTTAAGTTTACGTCATAACTTAATACGATTTCGTTTACATCGTTAACTCCCATAACAACACCGCTTGGTACTAATATTTTACCTTCAGGTGCAGTTGCGTTAACTGCTAATACTAAATCTGTTCCTTCTCCAACTGTTAATGTTTCACTTTGTGTTACTTGTAATGTATCCCACCATGAATATGCAGATACTGTTCCTCCAAATGCTAATAATGCTACTAATACGATTGCTAATTTTTTGATCATTATAAGATCCTCCTTTTTTTTTGGCAACAAGATCGTTACCTTTCAAATGTAGCTGGCTATCTTCGAGAGACCCTATAGTTTTCCGTCACTGGATCACTCCAGTTTTGGCGTTTTTCTTTTGCTTACACCTGAATATTACAACGATATGTTAAAGGTGTCAATTGGTTGCAGCTATAGTTAATATTTATTTAAGATTTCAACTTTTATGGTTCTATTACAAGAGATTATAATATTATATTATCCCTTAATATAGCTATTAAATTATCATATCATTATTCACAAAATAAAAGAGCGGATCAAATGATCCACTCTTAATTAATGTTCTATTCTTTGTTGAAGCATATCAACTACAGATTTTCCTAAACGGTATCCGTATGCATATACTGTTTCAATAATTTCAGGTTTTTTGGGGTTTTCTTCAATTTTATTTCTCAGTCTTTTAAAGTGGACATTAATAGTATTGTCAACAGACTCAGAATACTCTTCCCCCCAAACAACTAAATATAATTGTTTTCTTGAAAATGCTCTATTTGGATTCTCGAGTAGTGTCTTAATGATATCTATCTCTTTTGATGTAAGTTCTAATACTTTATCATTTTTCTTTACTGTTCTTGTTGAAAAATCTATTACTATGTCTTTAAACTCAAATACTTTATTCTTATCTTTCATTTCATTTCGATCCTCTAAAATGATTTTAATGCTTTCTACAATCTCATCTGGATGCATTGATTTTTCAATAAAGTCACTAGCTCCCACATTGATAAGCTTCACTCTTGATTTTACACTTGCGTAAGCCGTATTAATTATAACTGGAATATCTGATTTCTTACGTAAAATTTGTATAAACGCATATCCACTCATTTTTGGTAAGTTCAAATCTAATACGATTGCTGCGTATCTATGTTTGTTCACTTCAAGTAATCCATCTTCTGCATTAAATACACAATCGACTTTAAATCCGTAATTAGTTAAATGACGTTCAATTGTTTTACTTACAACCTTATTATCCTCGACTAATAAAATACGATCCATACTGTTCCCCCTAATATCAAACTATAAATCTAATAACAAAACCAATTATATTTTACAAGAATGCTTATCAAAAGTAAATAGAAAATTAAGTACTATTAATATAGAAACACAATTCATTAAATAACACATCATAGTTTTGGTAAAAAGTTTCTCTTAAAAGTAATACATCACCAAGTTTTTTTGCTATTAGTAAATCCAAAATTTGTTGTGTTAACTTTAAAATATTATTTGCTTTTAAATAAGTGAATGAACCTTTCATGTAATGTAAAGCATCATAAATCTTTTCTATATCATTAGAATCAAAGGCTTTATTTATTCTGTCTAAATCACTCTCTTTTTCATTAATAAATGTAGATGCAATTTCCTTTTGCAAGACTTCATCATTATAGAAAGATTCAAATTCTACAACATCAAACATAGTATAGTTCATAGATGCAGGTGTACTAACAATAGTTTCCTCTACAATATACTTATGAAATAAATCTTTTACTTCATCCTCTTTTAAGGGTTTAGAAATAACATCACTAATACCGCATTCAATCATTTTATCTGTTACTGAATTATATCCATTTGATGATACTGCGATAATTGGTATATCTTTATTTATTTTACTAAGTTCACGAATTTTTTTAGTAGTCTCAAATCCCGTAATTTCAGGCATAAAAATACACATGAAGATCATTGAAAAGTCTTCTTCTATCGCGTATTTTATTGCTTCTTGGCTAGTTTTTGCTTCTGTTATGTTTATGCCCATTCCTTGTAACAATCTACTCATAATACGTAGATTTAAGTGATTATCTTCTACAAGTAAGATGTGTTTTCTGTTTGTAATATCCATTTCAACATCTCCATATCCATGATTATTAGTTATCTTTTAGTGCGTTTAAACGGATTATCATTAAAATAACTGTTTAAATTTATATTTAATTCTTGTAGTGACTTAATAAATTTAGAGAAACTACTATATTCAAAATTGCCATCTCGTAATTTATTTTCGAAGTCCTCAGCACTTTTTTGTAGTTCTTTTGCGCCTATGGTAGCCGCTAACCCCTTGATTGTATGAGCTTCTATGATAATATCGTTTTCATCTTCTTCTTTAAATAAGTTTTCTAGTACTTTATCGTATCCATTATAGTCGGTTAAGAAGTTATACAATATTTCAAGATAAAATGCTTCATCATTCGAAAGATTTTTCAATCCTTCTTTTGTATCTAAAAAATCAAGGTTTATAGTACTAGCTTTTTTATTGTCAATTTCTACTGTAACAATATCAATATGTCTTGATATTGCATTAAATAATTTTGTTATTTCCAATGGTTTAGTCAAGAAATCATTCATACCTGCTCTTAAGGATTTTTGACGTTCCTCTTTTAAAGCGTGCGCTGTCATAGCTACAATTGGTATTTTTTGATATTTATTTTTAGTTGCCCGTATTTTAATTGTTGCGTCCCTACCGTTTAAATTGGGCATCTGAATATCCATTAATATCAATTTATAATCGAATTCATCAGCTTCAAGTAATTCGATTACTTCAACACCATCATTTGCAATTGTTACTTCAAACCCTTCTCTCACTAACAACTCATAAACGATTTGTTGGTTGATTTTATTATCTTCTGCAAGAATAATACTCGTTCCAGGTTTTACTAAATTAACTCTATTTCTAGTTGTGTGTCTACTGCTTTTCTTAAATTTAGTTTTATCAAATAAACCTAATATTGTGTTATAGAAAAACGAAGGATTAATTGGCTTATCAAGAAATTCAGCAATACCAGCTTCCATAGCGTCGTTAATAACACTTTCTTTACCAAACGCTGATACCATTAATATTGCTTCTGTTTTTTGTAATAATTTCATCTCTTTTAATTTTTTTGCCAACTCAATACCATTTAATTCTGGCATCATATAGTCTAAAACCATAATATCAGGAACAAATTCCTTATTCTCTAATATTTTTATAGCTTCTAACGGCGACAACGCAACCTTTGTAATAAATCCTAAAGATGTACATATTTCATCTAATATATTTAATGAGGTTTGATTATCATCAACAATCATCACATTAAGATTTAATAGTTTTTTTGGAAGAACGAAAGGTTCTTTATCGTCATCAATTGGTCGTAGTGGTAAAGAGAACGAAAACGTACTTCCTACACCTTCGACACTTGAAACATGTAGGTCTCCTCCCATTAATTTAATCAATTGATTAGTTATTGTTAACCCTAATCCTGTACCGCCATATCTTCTAGTAAACGAACTATCAGCCTGCGTAAACGGATTTAATATTTCATCTATTTGTTCTGCTGACATTCCAATACCTGAGTCTTTAATAGCAAATAACAAATATGATTTACCTTCATTAATTATTCTTTCAATTTGTAGTACAACTTGTCCCTTTTCAGTGAACTTAATTGCATTTGTTACAATATTAATTAGAATTTGTCCTATACGTAACTGATCCCCAATATACTTTTTAGGTAAATCTGCAGGAATTCTAAAAAGGAATTCGATATCTTTTTCTGTTGCTTTTAATGTTACTACATTTGAAAGATTATATAGAACATCATTAAGATCAAATTCTATATATTCTACTTTCATTTTTTTGGCATCTATTTTTGAATAATCCAATATGTTCTCAATAATCCCCAGTAAATTAACTGCTGAACTTTTAAGTTTGTGATTATAATCACTTTGTCTAGTGGATAATTCAGTACTATCTAATAATGTTGATAATCCAATTATCGCAGACATAGGAGTACGTATTTCATGAGACATATTGGCTAAGAATTCTCCTTTAGCCTCATTTGCCTCTACTGCCACCTTTTCCATTTCTTGAGATCTATTTGTTAAATTAACCATTTTATCACGAGTATGCATTAACCATAAAACAATCGAAATAATAACAAATAATGCCCATGCAATAATAATTAAAAAGACGCGATTATAATACAATGAATTGTGAAATGATACCTCACCATAATCTTTATATGGTGCAGCATTAATTATTTTCAATGTTGTATGGATATCTTGATAATTTTGAGGAATTGTCCAACCAGCAATACCGCTATCTATAGCCGCTTGATCAGTTTCATTCATTTCCATCAAAGCAATAGCCACTTCACTAGCAAGAGTATCTGAAATATGTACCGTTTTAACAAACGGCCATTCAGGGTATAACTGCGTCGAAATACGAAGTGGAAAATCTGGAACAACATCCGTAATTACTTTAATATCATTTGAATTAATCAAACCATCTTCAATCATTTCTTCAATAATACCCGTTCGAACAGTCCCCGCATCATAACTACCATTAATAACCTGTAATACGACATTATTTTGTGTTCCTAAATATGTAATACTATTAAAATCTGAAGATGGATCTATATCATGATCCAAAAATTCTTTTAAAGCCATTTGCCATCCGCCAAATGAATTCTCGTTTACAGCAGCAAAATCCTTATCAATAATATCAGAAAAACTATCTATATCTGTATTATCATATCTCGTGAAGATTACTCCACCAAAAGATGTTACGTTTGTATCTAAATTAAGATTATTCATAGTAAGGATACTACTAGCACCAGTATTAACTGCTATATCAATATATAATGATGAATTAATCAAAACAAAATCAACTTCTTTATCAGTTACTTTTTGACTAACTTCTTCAAATGATAATGGCACAATAATAAATGTATGTTCTGGTATCTTATTATTTAAATATTCAGCAGTCTCATTCCATCGATTATATACATCATTAACACCTTGATTTACTAAAACACCAATTTTTATTTCATCTGGATCAGTAAAATCTGTTTGATATTCATGAATATATTCCGCACCAGTAGTTTCTTCTTTTAAAGATACTAAATAAACTATTCCAAATACAAAAAAACTGATTAAAAATCCGTATATTAAAATCTCTTTAAATGATAATCTTTCTCTCATAGGCGCCTCCAAATAAACAAATTCAGTTTCTGGTATCATTATATCATAGAGTAATTATACCATATTTATTATATTAATAACTTACTTCTTTTCACAAAATTTAATTGCCTTTTCAAACAGGATATTTTTTCTCTTCTATAAGAAGCTCAAAAGAAAGATAGATAGAAAACACTAGTATAATCAACATTATTGTGTAATAAATACTAATCTAAAAACTTGCTAAAAATAAAGAAGAAAATCCTGGAAGATACCTCAAATATTAAATAAAAATTAACTCTATAATGTATGCATTGACTGTAAATAATAAGGGTGGTACCATACGATTATACACAGAAGAAAACACAAAAAACTATAAGTAAAAACTAAGGAGAATATATATGATAAATAATAAAGGCGTTACATTAGTAGAACTATTAATAGTAATAGTAGTCCTAGGGATAATTTCAGCATTTGCAGTTCCCGCAGTAGGTAATATTATTGAAAATACAAGAAAAGACTCAATTCATGCCGATGCTTTAGCAATCCATTCAGCAACAAGATTCTATTGTGCTCAAAATACTTGTGAAGAAGGACAAGACTTAACATTTAACGAAGTAATCCCTTATATTGATGGGTTCGATGAAGATTATTATGAATTAGATTATGAAACAGGAGTATTTGGTGAAGACGTTGTTTCTAAATATTATAGTAATACAATTATAGTTTCATTATGGTCTAAAATAGTTGGATCATATGATTGGCTGGGTGCCGATCCCACAGTTAATGATAGAGATTTTGTTACTGTCTACGAATAGAATAAAATAAAATGGTAGAACCTCATTGGTTTTACCATTTTTTTTATTAAATAGAATGTTACCCAATTCTAACTAATTGCAAATGTATATAAATCCTTTATTTGTTCAGATTTTATTTTACTTAATAAATACATCATGTAAACAGCAACAAGTATTGCTAAAATCACGGTAACAATGATTGTTATAACGTCATATCTACCATCAACGGTACCAAGTGTAAACATAATCTGTCCAAAGAAATTGTATGTAGCATGTAAAAACATTGATAACCAAATATTTTTTGTTTTCAAGAAAACGATCGCCCACATCATACCCATCAAGAATGAATAACCTACCTGAAGAATTGTATCACTAGCACTTGCGCCAGCAAATAGATTCATTATATGGATAATTCCAAACAATGCCGATGAATACACAACAGCTAGAAAAACACCTTTTTGCGTCTTAGGTAATTTCTGTAATAACACAATAAGGATTAATCCACGAAAAATAATTTCTTCAAAAAACCCTATGCTAAGACATTCAACAATATAAATATAGATTGTATAAGTTGGTTCAATAAGTTGTGTTCTACCGTCAAAAAATGCAATTATCGGAAAATTATTAATCGATATAATTAAGCTTGGAATAATAATTAGAAGTGATATTAGGAATGGTACTTTAAACTTAAAGAGAGTTTTATATCCCAATGAAATTAGAATAATCATAAAAATGATTCCTCCAAGTATTCGAGAAATACTATCTTCTATCATTCTAGTTGCAATTTGATTGTTAAATAATGGAATGCCTACAATTTCAATAATAATTATTGCTATTAAACATATAAAAACATATAAAGCATCACTTTTAATTTTTCTTGCTTCTTTCATTATTAACATCTCTTCCCTTTGTTATTAATGTTCAGAGTATTTTTAAATTAACTATTCAAATCTTTTCTTTTTTTTCTAATTATTTTTCGCAGCAAATAAACACCAAATATTATCATCAGTAAACTTAAAAATTGTGAAGGTGTTGGGAAAACATTGTATTCAGTTGTTATTAAAGGTAATAAACTTCCTCTGTCATCACCACGAATGAATTCAATTAATATTCTCCATACTCCATATCCAATTAAATATGTTTCGATTTCAAGATTCTTGATTTGTTTTACTTTGTTAAGTGCAATAAACAATGCAAATAAGAAGAATGATTCAAATAATTGTGTTGGGTATATTGCTATATCAGGAAAAGCGTCGTGAGCATGGCCGTGTGGGAAAATTACTCCAAGAAATGAATCAGTTGGAATACCATAACAGCATCCAGCTAAAAAACATCCAATTCTACCAAATGCATGAGCAAGAACAACTCCAGTAATAATTGTGTTCATGATCTTTCTCACATCTTTATTTTCATCTTTATAATAATACTTTAGTAGTATTAAAAATGCTGAAAGTCCCCCTATTAATCCACCCAGGAAAGTAATAGATCCGAAAGTTAACTCTCCTTCTTTTATTGAATGGAAGACTCCATCAAATAAATATGAAAATAATAATGCAAACAAAAGACTCACAGCTAATAGTATTATCAATCTATTGGTTTGTTTTCTTGAAAAGCCATCGTTATTTTCAAATCTTTTTATAACATATATAAACATTGCAAAAATACCAATCACAAGTAATAAATCATACATTGCCATTGTGTAGTTGAATACCTCGGGTAATAAAAATGGATACATTATATCAACTCCTTGAAACAATTATAACATAGTGTCTACTCATTTATTGTATTTTTTGATTGAAATATTAATCCATACAAATAACCTAATAAAGCAGCAAATGCCAGCCAAACAATAACATACAGATAATAATTAATTTCAAACATCCAAGATAGTGGCGTCCCGTCCATTCCTGGTTTTAACATATAAAACATATTAAATGATTCAGGTTGATTAACAATTTTACTAATAATTCCACCAATTATTACCATTGTAATTGTAATAAAGAAGTATGTTTTAAAATCTTTCTTCTCAATTTTGTAATTATGGACAATAATCATATATATTGGCGCAATTACTATTAAGATGTGTCTTAACTGGTACTGGTAAAAATTATATCTTCCTAATCCTTCTAATACATTAGACCCCATCATTGTTAGGATAGCCCCATAACCCCAGTATAGAGTGAGAACAAACATTGTTCTATTCTTTGTCAACATCATAATTCCACCAAAATATATTGCCCATCCACAAGTAGCTTCTGGCAAGTAATGATACCAAGCAAGATTATAGTTATATGCATACAAATAAATACTTATATTACTAATCAACATAAAAATACCGATACTATATCTAATTACTCTTTCCATTTTACCTTGTTTGATTTTCTTAAAAAATTTAATCGACAAAAATATTATTATCACAACAAAGATAACAGTAATTAAATGAGTTACTGTAAATTTCTCGAATTCAGCTAATCCTCCAGGAGGAATTCTTTTGAAAAATGTTTCCATAAAATACCTCTCTTTTCAGTTATATAAATAACGAAAGACAATTTTCATTTTAGGTTGTATTTTATCAAATAATTATATATTTATGATGTAACTACTATCCATAGTTTAATAACTATTTAGTCAAATATCGTCATCATCAAGAAACCACTAAATGCTGGATTATTAGGTTTAAGTGACATATCAATATGTTTCTTAAGTTCATTTATGTATATTCTATATTTAACATAGAACTCATAATTAACTTTTGGAGTATATTTTATATCTTCTAATTCTAAATAGCTTATGACTTTTTTTACTGTAGTCGGCTTAACAAAAACATCATAATCTAAATTCCAGTAAGCTCTCCATACAGTAATAATAGGCCATTTTGCTAATTTATAAGGTTCTAATAATGATATCATCATGTTAAATCCTTTTTCCTCATTACCGTGAATTAACTCATATACGCTCTCAAGCAGAAAATATTTTTCTGTATTATCAAATTCCTTAGCTAAATCTCTAAATCCCATTTTTTCAAAGACACTTACCATACTGGATCTACTAACAACCTTAATTATGTCATCATATGCACTAAGTCCTAACTTCATATTTTCCTTAGAACATACTTTTTTTAAGTACTCTGATACTTTAGATACTTTATGTTTTTTCTTTGCTTTTTGCATTTCCTCATCATTAAATCCCTGAGGATAGCGATGCAAAAAATCACTTTCAAGTCTAATCAATTTGTTTATATTCACTTATGTCATCTCCTGTTATAAACCTTGTATAAGTCACATGTAAAAATTATAGCATTCATATAACAAATAAACTATTAGATAGCTAATTATTTATCTGCCCTTCTTTATTTCCTTCTTTTGTAAATGATAACAAGTATAGAATAATCTTATTCAATTATCTAGAAGAATATAGTTCATACAAAATTATAAAAAAAGCCCAAGAGGGCTTTTTATACTATATGTAACATCCTACCAATTCACTTGTTACATCTCATTTAGTTGCAACTTGTACTATATGCATATGATGTATGTGATGCTCACTGTTTAACTTCTATCGTAGTCCAATCATGAATGAAATTAAACCACCTTAATTCTTCATATTTATTTCCAGTAAGCTTTTTAAAATGATCAGAATATGTTTTCAACAACTTGTTACTATATGATTTTGCCTCTTTTAAATACTTCTTATACTCAATGGCGGTATTAATTTTGATCTTTTTGAAAACATCTTTCTTCTCTAATTCAAAAGCAGTTTTTATACCAAATTTAGATACGGTAATGTTATCACAACTATGTGTATTGTGTCTCCAATCACCCGTTTTAATATCTATAGAATACTCTTGCAAGTATAAATAACCATAGTCAGCAATAAATTCAATTGCATC
>LGVF01180704.1_pt1 | contig 15854 bp, 15 predicted proteins | sample 469901 | NCBI WGS metagenome assembly LGVF01 (sample SAMN03893561, study PRJNA290197) | marine sediment metagenome | material: sediment; isolation source: combined push core samples #3730, #5133, and #5579 collected at Hydrate Ridge | place: Pacific Ocean: Hydrate Ridge
CCAGAGGATTGCGGATTTCATGGGAAATCCGTGCAACCATCTCGCCCAATGAGGCCAATCGCTCCGCCCTGTTTAACTGTTCTTTAAGCCTGAGCCTCTCTAAGGCTCGCCTTTGAATTATACCTTCACCCCTCCTTACTATAAAAATAAGCGCCAAAAAGAGAACCCCCATAACCACGGCGCAGGTTGCAATAACAAGTATTTGAAATCTAAAAATTATTTCATAGTCATCCGACATGTCCTGGACAATTTCAACAACACCGAGCACAGGCCCTGCTATTCTGGAAAGAGGTTTTTCCGCACACAAAGGGGCAAATGTAACGAGCTTACTCTCTTTTGGAAATCCGAGCATTATCTCCAAAAAGTTACCATTTTGAACCAGCTTTGACGTTGACTTTCCTGAAACGGCATTCTGGTAGCCTGTTCCCCCGGCATTCTTTTTACCGATCATCTCCTGATCAAAACTATACGAAATAATGTTATTCATATCATAGATATTCACCATATCTACCTTGAAGCTGTGAAGTGTGCTTCTGACAACCTTATCCATACGCTCAAATTGTTCTTTTTTTCTAAGCTGTATTTTGCCGAATTTCAGGGCAACTGGAATTATGAACTGCATAAAAATCTGATGATTAAGATTTTCAACAAGAAGCCGGGCGTAGTCTTCGCTTTTTTTGAGCTGCATAGTCCTTGCCCAGTGAGTGTTAAGCCCAGAGAGAATAAGCGTGCCTAAAAAAATCAATATCAGGCTTGTAAAGGTAAAGTACTTGACCAGTCTGAAAGGTTTGGCTTTTTCTTCCAATACCTAGTCCTTTGGAATGGGAATATTTGACAGGAGCGTCTTAATATCTTCATCTAAAAACTTGATGCCGGCTCCGATAAAAAATGATTCTTTTCCTTCATCACTTATAAAATCATCAAACCCTGAAGATATATAGATATGCTTAAAAGGTGTATAATCGGCCTTGAATTTCAAGTGGGCGTTTCTGTCAGGATCAAAATCAAAGGCTTCCAGTGAGAGAGTCAAACTGTCATTCAAAAAATAGTAGTCAACCGCAATGCCACCTGTTGATTCAAAAAGACCGCCGCGCAAGCCGAGATTATAGTAGCGCTTGGCGATCTGGGCAGAAAACTTAAGACCATCTTTATCGGTTTCGACTATATGCTCTGAAGTTGTCCCTCCAGCCGCAGTCGTCCTGGTAATATCTGTTACAGAATCTTTTCCCTGCGGATCATCCACAACCTGGAGCAGATAATACTTGTCTTCCCTTGGCTGAATGCGGAGCGTAAGATATGATTTTACATCATTGCTGTCGAAAAGATATTCTCCTCTGTAATCGAGATATGTTCGGAAGGTGTCCAGTTTTTGCATATAATCGTTTATGCCGGCGAGCGAAGAATTAATATTTTCTACTGTTTCATCTTCATTAACAAGTTTTCCGATAGTTCCTTCCCCCTTGTTGATCTTGTCTGAGATTTCATTAAGAGATGCAAGCGCTTCGGTTAAATTGTCGACCATTTCTTCCTCATTAACAAGTTTTCCTATACTCCCTTTTCCTTCATTAATCTTTGTAGCGATATCGTTTATTCCGGCAATAAGATCTTCTATTTTTTCAGAGGCTCTGTTCACATTGGCTACGATATTCCGGATATCATCGCTGTTGGCATCTCCCATATCCTTTAATATTTCCGAAAAATCTGAAAAGTTGGCAATTATTTTTGTGACATTCTCGTTATTTTGCTGAACGGTTCTGTTTAAGGTTTCAGTCATCTCTTCCATAGACTCCATTGTCGAACGAAGCGATGCTTCACCCCTTTCATCAGCAAAAACATTTGCGAGTGAAGTTGCCAGCTTATCGATATTCTTTGCCACATCTCCCATAACATTCATCAAGACATCCATGTCTGTTGCCGGCTCTGTGCGAATAATCCGTTCGCCCGGTTTAATCAAAGGTGCATAAGGAGATCCTGGAATCAGCTCAACATATTTATCTCCCAGGACTCCCCTTGTTCTCATAGCAGCTTTAACATCTTTCGTAAGCTTTACATCAGGATTGATCATCAGAGCAACAAGCGCTTTTCCGTCTTCAAGAGAAATCTTGAGGACTCTGCCGACCTCAACTCCTGCAATTTCAACAGGGGCATCTTCTACAAGGCCTGATACAGAATCAAAATATACCTTAATTTCATAACCACGAGCTCTAAAATCAAACTTGCCCACCTTCATGGACATATAGCCCAGAATGACAATTCCGATTACAACAAAAATACCTACTTTTGCTTCCGGACTTATTTTTGACATGGTTTTTCAGATTAGGAATTTAGGAATTGCGAATTGAAGGTATTCTACCAATTTTAATTCCTCAATTCCTCAATTCCTCAATTCCTCAATTCCTCAATTCCTCAATTCCTACTTAATAAACTGATTAACAACAGGATTATTTGATGAACGTACTTCGTCAGGTGTTCCGATTTCAATTATTTTTCCATTATATATCATAGCCACCTTATGCGCAATCTTGAAAGTGGATTCAATATCATGGCTGATAATAACGAAAGTCGCCCTGGTAATACGCTGTGTATTTATAATAAGATTGTCGATGCTTTCGCACATGATAGGATCAAGACCTGTTGTTGGTTCATCAAATAGTATGATTTTGGGATCAAGTGCGATAGCTCTCGCAAGGCCGACACGTTTGCGCATTCCTCCTGAAAGTTGGGAAGGCATCTTGTGTGTTACGTTCTTTAAGCCGACCTGCAATAATTTCTCATTAACTATTCCGTCAATTTCTTTTTTAGATAATCTGGTATGCTCCTTAAGCGGAAAGGCGACATTCTCCCCAACTGTCATTGAATCGAAAAGCGCTGCATCCTGAAACAGCATACCGAATTTTTTTCGCGTCTCATTAAGCTCCTTCTCGCTNNAGACTTGCGATATCAATGCCGTCAACAAAAACCTGACCCGAATCAGGCCTGATAAGTCCTATAATATGCTTTAAAAGAACACTCTTGCCGCCACCACTCCGGCCGATAATAACGGTAATCTTCTCAGGCTCGATCTCAAGATCAAGATTGTCCAGCACCTTTTGACCATTAAACGATTTGCAGACTTTCACCAGTTTGATCATCAGAACATAATCGAAGTAAGAAAGTAATCACTTATCAGGATAGTTACTGATGAGAAGACTACGGATTCGGTGGTCGCCCTTCCAACCCCTTCAGCGCCGCCGCTCGTGTAAAAGCCCTTGTAACATCCTATCAGGGTAAGTATCAGCCCGAAGCAGACAGACTTGATAAGGCCATTGTATATGTCCTCAAGGTCGACCAGTTCGGTAATTCTGGCCATAAATATTCCGGAATTTATTTTAAGCAGCTCAACACCGACAAAATAGCCCCCGACAATGCCGACAAAATCAGATATTACCGTCAGAACAGGAAGCATGACTATGCCTGCGATTATACGCGGCACAACCAGAAATTGAATCGGATTGACCGACATCGTGCTTAGTGCGTCAATCTGCTCTGTAACTCTCATGGTACCAAGCTCCGCCGCCATTGCAGAACCTGCGCGGCCTGTTACCATCAAGGCGGTAAAGACAGGTCCAAGCTCACGCGTCATGCCCAATGCCACGGTTGAACCTACAAGGCTTTCACCTCCGAACATTCTGAAACCATGATACGACTGAAGGGCGAACACCATACCCGTAAAAGCCCCTGTTATCAAGACAACAGTCACGGAATTGACCCCGACAAATTCCATCTGCTTTAAAATAACCCGGAAACGAAAGGGCGGGCGGAACATCCATGCTATTGCTGAAAACAAAAGAAGCATAATCCTGCCGCACTCTTCAACAACAGCTATAAATGGTCTTCCTGCAAGTTCAAGAAATCGTATCATCGATTCTCCATCTCGTTTCGTTGCTGGTTGCTCGTTGCTGGTTGCTCGTTAATTCGTTTCAATCAATCAATCTTCCAATTTTCTCAGACACGGACAAGCAAGTTTGTCCATGCCACCTGACCGACCGACACCCGAATTACCAATCTCCTAATTATCCAATCCCTCAATCCCTCAATCCCTCAATCCCTCAATCCCTAAATCCCTCAATCCCTCAATCATCCATATAAGAAAACCGAGTCTTAAAGTCAAGGTAAAGCTTTCTTTTCATTGACACTATTTCAAAGTCTTTGGACCTGTGCAGTTAGCATTTACCGTGTTTTGTTAATGAGTAGGGGCGGCTTTACGCCGCCCGCCAAGCCCGCCAAGTCGATTCGGTCGGGGTAAACCCGCCCTTGCGAAACCCCCGATGAGGATTAGACCATTCGGAAAGGCTCAAGAATCACCTAACCGCACAGGTCAAAGTCTTTAATTTTTTTCTTGACTTAACAGTAATATCAAGGCAAAAGTTATAGTAATAAAATCAGACTTTTTACAAAACTATCAATAAGTTCTCAAAAAGCTCGGGTAAATCATATTTTGCGATTATTCTCTGGATTCCCGCCTTCGCGGGAATGACAGGCGTTTACACCCAATCGTCATTCCCGCGAAGGCGGGAATCCAGTAGTTATTACCTGAACTTATTGAGTTACAACATCAGAAGAAGATCATGATATTTGGAAAAAAAAATAATCTTGTTGGTCTGGATATAGGCTCCAGAACTTTAAAGGCTGGTGAAATTGTAGAAACAAAAAAAGGACACAGCCTGAAGAATTTCGGAATGTTAGATATTTCGCCAGGGGCAATTGAAGAAGGGAGCATCAAGGATCCCGAACATGTAGCAGATTCCATCCGTCAACTCTTTAAAACGAATAATTTAAGGGAACGGAATGTTGCTATATCGATCGGGGGCTACTCGGTTATTGTAAAAAAGATTAATGTCCGGAACATGCCCGAAGATCAACTTCAGGAGGCTATCTATCTTGAAGCAGAACAATATATTCCGTTTGACGTCAGCGATGTTAACATTGATTTCCAGATACTGGGCGAAAGCGAAAGCTCTCCTGATCAGATGAGCGTGCTTCTTGTTGCAGCCAAAAAGGAAATGATTGGCGATTATATCGATCTTGTCCGGATGGCCGGACTTCATCCGTGTATAATAGATGTTGATGCTTTTGCGCTCCAAAATATCTTTGAGGTTAATTATGACACAAAAGATGAAAATGTTGCGCTGATTGACATAGGGGCCGGCAAAACATCATTAAACATTCTGAAAGATAATCTCTCTATATTCATGCGTGATGTTTCGCTTGGATGCGGGCAGATAGATCAAAAGATAGTTTCGCTTGTCGATTGTTCTTTTGAGGAAGCCGAGCAGATTAAACGCAGCGACCGGACAGACAGAATCTCTCCTGAAGATTTAAGAGAAATTGTTTCATCGGTAATAGCTGACTGGTGTGTTGAAATAAGACGAGCGCTTGACTACTTTTATTCTACATATCCTGATGATCAGATAAAAAGGATTGTTCTTAGTGGAGGAGGGGCCAATATTAAGGAGTTTCGTCAACTTCTGGCTGCAGAAACATCATCTGAAGTGGAAATCATCAATCCATTTAATAAGTTATATGTAAACAATAAACGTTTTGATTCTTCATACCTTGAACAGGTCGCGCCACAGGCTGCTATCTGTATGGGCCTCGCTCTCAGAAAAGTTGATGACAAATGATACGAATTAATCTACTTCCTTTTCGTGCAGCACGCAAAAAAGAGAACATACGCCGCCAGGTATCTATTTTTTTACTCTCTTTTATATTCGCTGCCCTGGTCATATTTTATTATAATGGGAAATTAAACGGCAAAATCCATGAACTCAATACCAGGATAGACAGCACAAAAACGCAGGTGGCCGGATATGATAAGATAAATAGAGAGATTACAAATATCAAAAAGAAGCTCGAGATACTGAAAAAGAAAACAGATGTCATAAAAAATCTCGAGTCAAATCGCATGGAACCGGTTCGTCTTCTTGACACTATGACAGAAATGGTAATTCCGAAGCGGATGTGGTTCACCAGTCTTGAAGCAAAAGAAATGATTGTTGTGATTAAAGGGATTGCCCTGGATAACAAAACTGTTGCAGACTTTATGACCCGACTTGAGGGTTCAAAGCTTTTCGCCAGCGTAGATTTAAAGACCCTGAAACAACAAAAGATTGAGAAAGATATAAATCTGAAAGGCTTTGAAATCACCTGCAATAGAGAAAAAGCCGCCACAGGCGAGGCGGAAAAATAATGAAAAAGATCAGCGCCTTTCTAAAACCACTTGAACCTTTCTTTGAAAAGATTGAACCTTTCTTTGAAAAGGTAGGAAGCCTCTCTAAAGCAAAGAGAATCCTGATATGCTCAGCAAGCTTCCTTATTCTTATAGGATCATTTGTATATTTTTTCTATCTCCCAAAATCTGATGAAATCGACAAATTAAATAAAGAATATGAAAAGCTTGATCAGCGCCTTACTGTGATAAAAAACAGGGCAAGACATCTAAAAAGATACCGAAATGATATTAAAAAGGCGGAAGCACAATTCAAAATCGCCATGAAAACGCTTCCCGACAAAAAAGAAATACCTTCTTTGCTGACCAATATCTCCAAATCCGGTCAGGATGCAGGCCTGGAATTTTTACTCTTTCAGCCAAAACCCGAGATAAAGAAAGATTTTTATGCTGAAATACCTGTGTCGATTAATGTTAGAGGAGGTTATCACAATGTTGCACTCTTCTTTGACAAGGTTGCAAGGTTATCCAGGATCGTCAATATAAGAAACATTAACATGGTTTCACCGAAGAATGGCCGCAAACTAAGCACTTCATGCACCGCCGTTACATACAGGTTTGTGGAAACTCCCCAGGAAAAGGATAAGCAGGGAAAGGCGTCCGGCAAGAAAAAATAGAAGTTACAAGGCACTTTAGCTCACTTTAGTTATGAATCATGAATAAATACTCTGTCATAATCCGCAGCATAGCCTGTTTTATATGTCTTTTTTCACTTTTTTTGGGTTGTGATAATCAGGCCGAATCACCTCAAAAGCCGAAAGTGATCAAAAAAAGGATAGTCGTTCAAAAGGATATGGCATTACAGGCCGAAAAGCCGGAAAAAATCGATATGTTACTGCCCGCCACGCCCGGATTCTACAATCCTGAAGGGAAAATTGATCCGTTTGTCAGATTTTACAGAGATAAATTTGTTGATATGGCTGACAGGGACGAAAAAGTAAAAAAACGTATTCCGCTTACGCCGCTCGAAAAGATAGACCTGAGCCAGTTGAAGCTTACGGGAATAATCCGCGGTCCCAGTGGAAACAAAGCGCTGGTTGAAGAGGCTTCAGGAAAAGGATATATAATAAAAGTAGGTACATATGTCGGAATCCACTCAGGCAGAGTGGTAAAAATATTAAAAGACCGGATCATTGTTGAAGAAGAGGTTGAAGATATTTTAGGCGATGTAACTATCGATAAAAAAGAACTAAAACTTCAGAAGCCTCCCGGAGAAGAATAGCATGAACTATAAGATCGCAAAATTGTCAGGGATTATACCTTTCCAAAAACTTTTTCTGAAAAGCTATAGGGGGCTTGTCATCCTTGTAGTTTCGATGGCGTTCTTTGCAGGATGTGCTTCCAGCACGGCAGTTAAAAAGACTGAAAAAGACATGGAAAAACCAATTGAGGCCAGGTCTATCACGGATATAAGCATTGCAGAGGACTCCGAATCGATTAACGTATTGATTGAGGGGAATCGTCTTTTAACTTATACTTCAGTCAAACAGCTTTTTCCTCTGAGTGTGATCCTTTACTTTCCTGAAACAGCTCTTGATAATGTCAAAAGAGCTTTTATCCCGGACAGCGATATTATCGGCTCAATCAAAGCTTCTGAGCTAACTGAAAATGGACATGTATCCAGAATTGAAATTTCATTAAAAAAGGATATATTTTATAAAGTAGCCGGCGAAGGGAAAAGCCTTAAAATATCATTCAAAAAGACATCTAAAATTTCACCTTCAGCGACACCGCCTGCCTCGCCTGAGCCGGCCCGTCTGCCAGGTACGCCTGCGGTTGCAACATACGAGCGGCCGGAACAAGAGCAATTGAANNGTCAACTATTATTATCGGAACCACAGCGCCTGTTAAACACAAGATAAGAAAAGTTGCCGATAAGAGACTGCAACTTGAACTTTTTAATACAAGGCTTCCTGATTATCGCAAGCTGCCGCTTATTACCACACGTTTTGAAAGCGCTATTGACCGTATAACGCCCATCCAGACGCCTGCCATGAAAAACACGTCGATGTTTGTAATTGAGTTGCGTGAAACAGTGCCATACTTTGTTGAGCAGACAGATAANNCTTTTGCTGGTCCATTTCGAAGCATCATCAATACCGCCCAAACCCTTTGAAGAAGCCAAACTCCCGGCCTGGAAAAAGGTTCTTGCTCAGGCTGCCCCGGAAGTAAAAGAAAAAGTCGAGGATAAGATGCCTCGCATTGAAACCGCTAAAAAATATAGAGGAGAAAAGATAGCGCTCGATTTTTATGATACGGATATTAAAAACGTGTTTCGCATTTTAAGGGAAGTAAGCGGGAAAAATTTTGCAATAGATAAGGATGTAACCGGCAGGGTCACTCTGACCCTTGAAAAGCCAGTGCCGTGGGACCAGGCGCTCGACCTGATACTAAAGATGAACCAGCTCGGCAAAACATTTGAAGAAGATATAATACGGATTGCCACCCTTGAAACACTCAAGAAAGAAGAGGATTTCAAGCGCGCTGAGATAAGTGCAACGCAAAAAGCCAGAGAAGAGCGAAAAGTTCTTGAACCTCTTGTCACCGAATATATTGCTGTCAACTATTCCAATGCAAAAGACGATATACTGCCGCATCTTGAAACGATATTAACCACTGACCGCGGAAGCGCCACTGTGGATGAACGCACCAACCTGATCATCATGACGGATGTGCCTAATAAGATAAGACAGGCCGGGAAGATAGTTAAGAACCTCGATAAGGTAACACCACAGGTAATTATCGAAGCAAGGATAGTTGAAGCCAGCACCAATTTTTCAAGGGAAATCGGTACCGAGTGGAATATAGGCACAGATGCTACCGGAAGCGCTCTAATAGACAGCTCCAGCCTTGGAGGCACATACGGCTACGATATGGCGATGAACTTTCCAATTGCAGCCGTTAATCCCGCGAGTATAGGTTTTAATTTTCTCAGGATAGCCGGCAGCCCGTTTTTGTTGAACGCAAGGCTGCTGGCAATGGAATCAGAGGGAGAAGGGAAGGTTGTCTCTTCCCCGAAGATTGTGACACTCGACAACAAAAAGGCTGTAATCAAGCAGGGATTACGCTATCCATATATTAAAATGGACGAAGCTGGAAATCCTACAACAGAGTTTGAAGACATCGATCTTTTGCTGGAGGTTACACCGCACGTGACTCCTGACCAACGCATTTCAATGACCATAAATATTACAAAAAAGGATCTTGGACTTATAATCAACAATCAGCAGTCGTTTACCATCAAGGAAGCAAGCACGGAACTTTTAGTTAATGATGGAAATACGGTTGTCATTGGCGGTATCATAAAGACAACAAACAAATTCAGCGAGACAGGAGTTCCCTGGTTATCAAAAATTCCTGTTCTTGGCTGGCTTTTCAAATCACAAACCAGGTCCAATGACAAGGAAGAGCTGCTGATATTTATTACACCAAGGATAGTCCGGCTTGAACAGCAGAGCAATAATACAGATTATAAATAATCTGATCTTGCATCGACAATATTCGGTTGTAATCTGATTTTGTCGTGACAATATCTGGTTATAACCTTATATTGTCAAACCATGAGGAGGATATTATACGAAAATATCTGGAAAATGCTTTCTGCGCATAAGCAAATGGTTTTTATTGCCGGACCGAGGCAGGCAAAACCACATTTACGCAGATTCTGGCTGAAGATTTCAATGTACGACAAACGGATATATCTCACATCCTCACACGATCTCACATCAAACAGAATAAAATATTTATAAGCGCTAAAGTGTTACAACTTTTCCACCTCTTTTTCGGCCTCAACCGCCAGGGGGGTGTTCGGAGCAAGCTCAACGACTTTTTTGTAAGCGTCGAGCGCTTTTTTGTATTCCAGTGATAATGTGTAGGCATTAGCCAGATCAAAATATAATTCTGCAAAACGCGGGGAGTTTCTTGTTGCTTTTTCAAAAACCGCCACAGCTTCCTTAAATTTTTCCATTGCAATATATGTTTTGCCAAGACCGCGCAAGGCAATTACAAAGCCGGGTTCTATCTTAAGCGCCTCTTGATAATACTTTTCTGAAAGCCTGTATTCTTTCTTGTTGTAATATGCCAATCCCAGGTTTGAAAGAGGATAGTGAGGGGTAGCATAGAGAAGGTCTCCGGTGATCTCCTTAAAACAGGTAATAGCATCATCCCAGTTTTTTTTGGCAAGATATGCTGTTCCAAGATTATTTTTTGCGGGAGCATAATCAGGTTTTATTTCCACGGCCTTTTTGAAGTGATCGATCGCAAGGTCGATCTTTTCCTTTGCCATATAAGCCAGCCCCAGGTCATTTTGAAGATATGGATCCTTAGCGTAAAGTTTTTCCGCTTGAAGAAACTCTCTTAGCGCTGCTGTATAATCTCCTTGTCCCATATATGCTTCGCCGAGATTTCTCGAAGCTTCCTCCTGTCTTTTTATTGCTTCCAGATTCGCTGCACACGAAGCAAGAAAAAATACCAAAAACATAGATATTGCCCAGATAAACCGATTTGTTTTCATACCTAAAACACCCCCAGATGATTGATGATTGATGATTGTCGATTGTCGATTTTCAATCCTTCAATCATCAATCATCAATTTTCAATCATCAATTTTCAATCATCAATCTTCAATCATCAATCTTCAATCTTCAATCTTCAATCATCATTATCACCTTTATATCCTGCTCTGTTAAAAATTGAATTACCTCATTATCCAGAGGAACGGTTGCGAGCAGGATTTTTGATTTTCCTGTCAGATGTTGCGAGCGTTCAGGCAGGACCGGAAGATTCCTATTTGCAACCAGAAAACCTGGTATGGTCAAAGAAGTATTATAGACAGCCGGCCTTTTTGCTGCAAGAAACGTTGGATCATCTGTATAAGAAACGCCCAGGGCGCATAGAAGCTTCTCTATGACGGCGGAAAAACCGTCTTCCTCTTTTATCCGGATTATGTCAAGACCGGTCTTTTTTACGGCAAGGATTGCATCGCCATAAAGATCTCCAAAGTCAACAAGGAGCATCTTTCCATCACTTTTTGATACAAGATTTGACGTAGCCTCTACTTGAATCCCGGCATATGGAAAGGAGATACTAACATTTTGCGCATAGTTATAACCTATAGCTGTAAGCAGGTCATTTACAAAAGCTCTGCGATCCAGAGTATCGATACTAGTCACATCTCTGGCCGGATCTTGGTATTGCGTCCTTCTTGATTCTTCTTTTGATTTCTCTTTTGCACACTTTTTATCCCGGAGTATATCTTTAATTGTTATATCATGCTGGTATAGATAGCGGCAGATGGAATCCGGGATCTGCTCGTCCTGACTCTCTATAAGAGTTACGCAAACATTGTGCGACTTATTTCCGGCAGGAGAAGATTTGTCAATTATCCACCTTGCCAGAACCTTTACTTTGACGCCATGATCTGAAAATGAGAGCTGTTTTTTTAAAATATCCTTTTGAATTGACAGGAAAATAGAATCAAAGATCTCTTCCCTGGAAGCTCTGTGAGAAGCTTTATGAGAAGCTCTGTGCAAAATCGGAAGAACCTTAACATTCTTCCAGAATGATTTTATCGCTTTTAGATCAGATTTTTTAATATTTTCCTTCGGAAAAATTATCCTGGCTTTATCTTTAAATTCCATTACAGGAGATCGGGAAAGGTCGAGTTGAAAATCTTCTTCCCCATGCCTCGGAAAATAGTAAGTACCATTATCTAAAAGTCTTGCATCCAGGATATTTGCTGCTTCCTGAAAAGGAGAGACCGGAGTTTGCCGGATCCGGGCCAAGGGTTTGAGGATAATGTTGCCTGAATTATCAAATAGAGACTGGTACCATTGCTCTTTTTGAATGGATGGATCCGGCATATAGATTATTTGACCAGGATAAATACAATTCAAATTATTAACATTCGGATTGGTAAACTTAAACAGTTCGATGCCTTTTCTATAAGATCCTGTGCCGTATAGACCATATTCTTGAGCAACAAGCCTGGAGATACAATCTCCTTTTTGAATTTCATATTCTGTTAAAGATGCTTTAATAATATCTTCTATGCTGGAAATGGTTATAAACGGAATTGTGACAATTCCTGAAGATTGGCCGGGCAAGGCGCCAGGATCCAGTTTTTTTAAAGGTATGAAAATATGCTGGCCTGGATGTATTCTGTTAATATTATGAATATGCGGATTTATGCGTTTAAATATATTTAAAAATTCCGGGAAATCCTTATGTGCTATTTCCCCTTTTTGCCTGAAGAGCTTATAGACCCAATCATGCTTTTGGACAATATATGGATCACACAATATGTCCGTTCCCCTGTCATGTCGCACTATATAGCTTTTGTATAAAAAACTACTATATGCGGGAAAGGGCACGATCATGCATAGTAAAAGGATCAGTAAGCCTGAAATTAATAATTTAAGCATTTTCGATGAAACCGCCTGCTCTTCCCTTAGCTTTTGGAAAAAATTCGATCTGTGCAGTTAAGAAACTACTCAAAATTAATCACGAAAATACCCCAGTACGATAGTTCCTACCTACGGGGCAGGCGAAAGTACGAAAACACGAAATAAGACCTGGAAATCAAGTTACTAACATCTTTTTCGTGTTTTTAATCTTTCGTGCTTTCGTGATAGCTCTTTTTTTGCTTCTTTAAGTCCAGAGCTGCTGCAATTTCTTCGGATACACGTTCGACAAACCGCTTAAAGTCATCCCCTTTTAATGGTTTTCCAGGAGCCGGGACTTTTTCAAGATCCTTTGGGCGGATAAGAACAGGAGAATTCATAAGATCCGACTTTGGAGAAATTTCAAATTCCGCCGGGAAACTGTTTTTAAAATACATTTCCTGAAAACCCGAAAATTTTAGCGCATGAGCGGTTGAATCGATTATGGCAATGTCATTTTTATCAATAATTCCTTGATGCTGTGCCGCCACAAAACCGGCTAAAGACTCGCCCCCATGAGTACAGGCAATATGTCCATTCCGGTTTGCCAGAAGCTGCCAGTCCATTATGGATTGTTCGGCAACTTCGACAAAAAAGACACTCTGTTGGCCGGCCATGCTGTTATAAATGTTTGCCAGATAAGTCACCCTCGGCATTGAAACAGGATTGCCGATCATGGCTGCCTGGGCTACACTCGGCTTTACTGTTACAGGGACAAATTTTCGCTTTCCGGCATCAGGTTCCAGGTAATAACGGTAAACAGGATTAGCATGTTCTGACTGCACCCCAATAATTTTTGGAAGACTGTCTATTATGCCGGCCTCAAAAAACTTCAAAAATCCGCTCATAACAGCAGTAATATTGCCCGCATTTCCGACGGGCAGAATAATAACCTTATTCTCCATTTCATATTCGAAAACCTGTGCGACTTCGTATGAATATGACTCCTGCCCTAAAATCCGCCAGGCATTCTTGGAGTTTAAAAGCGCTACATTATATCTCTCTGACAGTGCTTCTACAACTTTCATGCAGTCATCAAACACACCTGGAATTTCAAACACATCGGCTCCGCTTCCAAGAGGCTGGGACAGTTGCTGGTGAGTCACCTTTTTGTGAGGAAGAAGAACTGCGGACTTGACATGGGGTTGAAGATACGATGCGTACAGCGCTGCTGCCGCAGATGTGTCTCCGGTAGAAGCGCATATAGCCAGTACATCGGAAATATGGCCTTTTTGAACCAGAAAGTGAACATAGCTCAAGGCGCTTGCCATTCCTCTGTCTTTAAAGGAAGCGCTTGGATTCTGACCGTCATTTTTAAAGTAGAATTTAGCGCCCGCCTTTTCCTGCAAAAAAGCGTTTGCTTCCACAACAGGAGTGTGGCCCTCGCCCAGATAAACCACGGAGTCAAGGGGGATAACCGGACCGATAAATTCATGATAAAGATAGATGCCTTTTAGAGCGGGAAGTGTGAGCATCTTGCGATAATCGAAAATCCTGCGCCACATCTTCCCCGGGATCTTCTTTAGCCGGTCAAAATGTGCGTCATAAAGAAGAAACAGATGCCCACATTCAGGGCATGTATAGAGCAATTTTTCAATACCATATTCCATACCACAGCCAAGACAGCGATAAACCATCCTCCCTTCCTGCTTCGGAATGATAAAGGGTCTGATCTCTTCCGGAAAATCTTCAAGTTTCACGGCTTTATTACTTCCTTTCCTTCCATATATGGCCGCAGAACCTCAGGTATAATCACAGATCCGTCAGCCTGCTGGTAATTCTCGAGTATGGCGGCAACTGTGCGCCCTACAGCGAGCCCTGATCCGTTTAATGTATGGACAAGTTCTGTCCCCTTTTTTCCTTTTCTTCTGAACCTGATATTAGCGCGCCTGGCCTGGAAGCTTTCGAAATTACTGCATGATGAGATCTCTCTGTAAACGCCCTGCTCAGGCATCCAGACTTCAATATCATAAGTCTTTGCTGCGGAAAAGCCAATGTCTCCCGTGCAAAGACTAATGACCTGATACGGAAGCTCAAGGCGTTTTAAAATTGTTTCAGCATCGTTTAAGAGTTTTTCAAGTTCATCATAAGAAGTTTCGGGCATGGCAAACTTTACCAGTTCTACCTTGTTGAACTGGTGCTGCCTGATCAATCCTCTTGTATCCTTTCCATAAGAACCTGCTTCACTGCGGAAACACGGGGTATAAGCAGCATACATAATCGGCAGCAAATCTTCATCCAGAATCTCACCCTGATGGATATTGGTAACCGGAACTTCGGCAGTAGGGATCATGAAATAATCCCACCCTTCNNCACCCTTCCAGCTTAAAGAGATCTTCCTCAAACTTTGGGAGCTGGCCGGTGTTGGTCATGCTCTGCCGGTTCACAATAAAAGGGGGAAGGGTTTCTTTATAACCATGCTCTGTAGTGTGAACATCGAGCATGAAATTGATTAAAGCCCTTTCCAACCTTGCTCCGGCTCCGAAATAAAGTGGAAAACGCGCGCCGGCAATCCTGGATGCTCTGTCAAAATCGAGTATCCCGAGACTCTCGCCCAGTGTCCAGTGAGGCTCGGGCGCAAATTGAAACTCCGGGCGCTTGCCAACCTGCCTTACAACAGGATTTTCAGAACTGTCCTTTCCTGCAGGAACCGATGCATGAGGTATATTGGGCAGTCCTATAAGGATATCATTTATTCTTTCTTCATTTTCTGACAAAGACTTATCTAATGCCTTGATCTTGCCTGAAACGTCGCGCATCTCAGCAACCATCTCGGCAACAGGGATATCTGCATCTTTGCCCTCTTTTTTCATGCCTGCAATCTGCTCGGAAACCACATTGCGGCGATGTCTCAACTCTTCTATTTCAAGGAGAATGGACCTGCGTTTAGCATCACAATCTTTGAAAGTTTCAAAGTCGGCTGTTTCACCTCGCATTGAAAGCGCTTTTTGAACTTTTGATAAATTTTGTCTGACAAACTTGATTTCCAGCATAACAATCCTTATATTTTTTAAACGAGTTCAGTAACTTCTCAAAAAGTTTATGAAAATTCGGCCTGTGCGGTTGGATTTACTATGCTCTCAACGTAGGGACGGGTTTATCTCGCCTGTGTCCATTGCTGCACAGCGTACTGGCGGGATAAACCC
>LGVF01252951.1_pt1 | contig 15850 bp, 12 predicted proteins | sample 469901 | NCBI WGS metagenome assembly LGVF01 (sample SAMN03893561, study PRJNA290197) | marine sediment metagenome | material: sediment; isolation source: combined push core samples #3730, #5133, and #5579 collected at Hydrate Ridge | place: Pacific Ocean: Hydrate Ridge
GAGTAGTTGAGTATGCGGGAAAACTCTAAAATTTACTGGCCCTATTTTAGGGGAGGGTTACATGATGGTCTAATCGGCAAAACAAGCCCCTGCTCCGGATAAAACCGAAGCAGGGGCTTGTTTTGCCGATGCGTGGAAAAACGAGTGGGACTTTTCACAAGGAAAAGTCCCACTTTTCAACCGTTCTTCAATATCGGGTCAACAACTCACTTCAGAGCTATTTAGCCGATCAGCATGTTTCGATATTACTCGTCGCGCTCGTAATCGACGATACGTGCTGCAACCGTCTTGATGCTGAGCAGGTCAGAGTAGTTGATGTTGTTGCCCAGGTAGTTGCCGCCGTCGGTGCCGCAACCGAGAGTCAATGAAGGTGGCAGTTTGTTGTAAATGAGACCAACGGAGCCGTGTACCGCAGGCTGGTTCAACAACAGACGGTTAGCAGGGATTTCCATGGCGAACTTCTCGAGGATTGCGTCGTCCTGAGCATGAATAACGGCGGTGTGACCGGCGCCGCCCCAGAGAAGCTGGTTCTTGGCTGCGTCAATCGCTTCGTCGGTGCTATTGTAGCTGATGTAGCCGAGGACCGGAGAGAGTTTTTCATGGCTGAACCAGTCGTCGTGACCGATGCAGGTCAAGGGCACCAGCAGCAGCTTGGCATCCTCGGGCACCGTGAGACCAGCCAGCTTGGCAATGGCCTGAGGGGACTTGCCAACGATGGCCATGGCCGGAACGCCTCTTTCCTTGTCGAACATAACTGCTTCGAGCTGGGCTTTCTCTTCTGGCTTAACCAGGTAAGCACCGCGCTCGATCAGAAGCTTGACGGCCTCGTCACAAGTGGCTTGGTCGTCGAAGATCATCGACTGGTCAGAAGAGCAGATGGTACCGTTGTCGAAGGTCTTGGAAGCGATAACGTTGTTAACCGCAACGCTGAGATTGGCGGACTTGGAAACGAAAACCGGGGTGTTACCAGCACCGACGCCGATGGCGGGGTGACCAGATTTGTAAGCAGATTTAACCATGGCGTTACCGCCGGTGGCGAGGATCAAGTTTATACCCGGGTGGTTGAACAGCATACCGGTAGCTTCGATAGAAGGAGTATCGATGAACTGGATGGCGTTCTTGGGAGCGCCGGCGGAAACAGCTGCGTCACGCATGAGTTCAGCAGCTTTAACGCTGCACTTCTGAGCGCGGGGGTGGCAGGCGAAGATAATCACGTTACGGGTCTTCATGGCGATCAAAGACTTGAACATGACAGTAGAAGTCGGGTTGGTGGTCGGAGTAGCAGCCGCCAGCACGCCAAAAGGCTCGGCAACATACTTAACGCCTTCTTTTTCTTCGATAACGCCTACGGACTTCTTGTCTTTGAAGTACTCATAAACAATGTGAGCACCAAGGTGGTTCTTGATGGCTTTATGGTCGGCCCGGCCAATACCGGTTTCTTCAACGGCAATTTCGCCGAGCATGACTTCGTTTTCTACGCTGACCTTGTCCATGGCCGCGGTAATCTTGTCGACCTGCTCTTGGGTGAAACCCTTAAATTCGGCGGCAGCCGCTTTAGCATTAGCTACCAATTTATCAACCATTGCCTGTGCCATACCTAATTCCTCCTAGTTCTTGTGTTGTTGAAGCTTTTCGCTTAACCCGATTGCCAGAAAGTGCCTAATAGAGCGAGAAACATTTAAAAAAAAAGAGACAGGGGGACACTGCATATCTTGCGTCCTTACGGTCGCAGATGCAACACCCTCCGACTCCTTTCCAAATACGGGAGGCGCCACCGTTTCCAGTGAAACCCACAGCCCGCCCCCCCATAGCTTTAAGCCTTAGCGAAGACAGGTCAGAGTCGGAACCCGCCTGTTTACCTTAAATGCGCAACAAACTCTCACTACATTCAATGCTCAGTAGGCGATATTCCATAATATGTACCACACCGACTTATACCAAACCGGCCCCGCCCATGCAAGAAAATAATTGTTATTTCCGGATGCCATGCAGACTCCAAATGCGCCCTTCCAGACCAGTGTTTAGGCTTTAGAACAGGGTTTCCCCTAGGTCTTTTTAGCGCCTTTGGCTTGTTCAACCTGGTTGCCTGTTTCATCCAAAACAAAAAAAGCGCGCCGGTCAGGAGGGAAAAACCGTGCGCGCAAAAAAACTCTTCAGAGAGTTGTAAATCATCACGTTTCGATTTCAGTCTACCACCGACGGCGGCCTTTGCAAGCGGCCATCAGCGGCGCCCGGGCCAGCCAGGCACCCCAGGCTTTCGCTCTGACTGAGCCACAGCCAAGCGAATGATAAAGCGGGCGCCCAATTCACCGTTCTGCACCTCGATATCGCCGTGATGGTGCTCGATGATGCGATGGACAATGGACAGTCCCAGACCGGTACCGTCCTGACGGGTGGTAAAGAAGGGATTAAAAATATTCCTCATCACCGAAAGCTCAATCCCTCCGCCCGTATCCTCCACCTCCAGAGCCACCGCTGGCTCGCCTCGAAGCAGGGTGGTATAAGCCCTGACCGTCAACACCCCTCCCGCAGCCATGGTCTGCCTCGCATTAGCCACTAGATTCAACACCACCTGACGCAATTTCTGCTCATCACCCTGAATAGGCGGCAGCCCCTCAACGATCTCGTTCTGCAGCACAATGGAAGCCCGCTGCAGCGGCTCTGACTCTAGCGTCAGCACCTCTTCAAGAATCTCCTCCAAGTGGCAATTGACCAGACACAGCATCTGTTTTTTTGAAAAGGCCAGGATGTTACTGAGCATCTCTTCCATGCGGCGCACTTCCCGAACAATAATCTGACTGTATTCTCCGGACTTGCTCTCCGCGGGCAACAACCCCGCCAGACGATTGGCATAACCGCCGACAGATACCAGGGGATTACGCAATTCATGGGTCACCGAAGCGGCCGTTTCGCCAAGGGCCGCCATCTTTTCCCCCTGAATCATCTGCTCCTGGGTTTCTCGTAGATGCCGGTGCGACTCCTCCAGACGTTGCATCAGCAGGCTGTTTTCCATGGCTTGGGCCGCCTGGCTTGCAAACAATTCGAGAAACCGCCGCCGCTCCGCAGCGATCTCTTCCCGGCTGCCCGGGGAATCGACCAGCAATACACCGAGCACCCTGCCGTGCCCGACCAACGGCGCACAGGCGCAATGGCCGATACTAAATAATTTTTTCAGCTCGGCAAAAGAGGGGGCACCTCTGCCGTGATCCGAAACCAACACCACCCGCTCCTCCAGTACAGCCTGTACCAGGGGATGATCACTCTGTTCCAAAGACAGCCGCTGCTTGCAAACCTGGCGAGAAAAGGGATCCTGCCGCTGTGCCGACCGTACCGCTTTAGAAACCCGTGGCTTTTCCCAAGCCGACAAGCCCTTGGAGGGCGGCAACACGGCACCGGCTTCAGCGCGACGGACTCCCAGCATCCCCTGCAAAAAACCACTGCGCTCATTAACCAGAAAGAGCATGGCCCGCTCAAAGCCGGCTCCATTTTTGACCGTGGCAGCCGAAAGCACCAGGTGCATTAACTCGTCAAGATGCAGAGTACTATGCATGGCTCTAGAGATGCGATACAGCAGGGACATATCCTGCAGTTCGGTGGCTTTTTCCTGCGACAGATCCTCCAACTTCTCCACCGCCGCCAATCGCTCCATAGCCTGAGCAATCTGTTCTGCGATGAGCACCAGCATGCCTTGCGCTGCCGGGTCGGAAGCCAGAGCCAGAGGACTGGCGTCAAGCTGCTCAAAGATGGTGAAAACCCCCCAGGTATGCTGCTGAAACACCAGTGGTACCGCCGCCACAGCCGATAGCAATAGCTCACTGTGCTCAACGGCCGCCAAGGGGTGCTGCTTAAATACAACCTTGCCGTCAGCCACCACTTGAGCGGCAAGCCCCTCTTCAATGGCCAGTAAAGGAGCACGCAACCCCTGCCAGACTCTGGGGATCCGTACCGTCCGATCGCCAAGCAGAGTATTGCCGTAAATCGGCCGCAGTACCACGCAGGACGCCTCGGCATGGTGCTGCACAATCCGACTGGCGGCCTCCAGCAACTCCTTAATAGTACACGCCTTATTCAGCGAACTACCGAGAGCGGATATAAGCGCCAGCTGTGCCGTACGACGCCGCTCACCGGCGGCCAGTTGACGACGCTGCAATAAACCGCTCAACTGTAAGGCGATGGTTTGACAGAATTTTTCGAAAGAATGACAGGAATGAAAATCGGAGGGGAGGGAAAGGGTCAATACACCATGCAGTCGCAGGTGATCGAACAGAGGAACGGACAACACCTGGCCGTCACGCACCAGACAACGACTATTCAAGGTTTCGGCTGAGCCACCTTCGGCCATGCTGCTGCAGGGGCGGATGAGATAGGGACCAGAGGCCGCAAGCCGTTCGGAAAAGTGCCTGGGACGATCGCCACAGAGGAACAGCTCGGCCCCTTTGAGGCCAAAAGCGCTCACCAGCAGCTGCAGAACTTCCTTGCAGGCCCGGGAGAAATCAGGCTCAGCCCGATTAGCAATGCGCACTACATCGCAGATAACGGCACAGCACTCAGGGCTCATGGTACCCTTCTTTAGTTGCCGATCACAAACATCGGGTGTGCAGTATCAGCCTGATCAACCGATTTTTTCTTTGCGTTCCTGCTCGGTTTTGCAGTCGATACAGAGCTCTGTCACCGGCCGAGCCCGCAGCCGATCGGCGCCGATCAGCTCTTCGCAGCACTCGCAGGTGCCGAAGGTGCCGTTTTCTATGCGGGCCAGAGCATCGCGTATTTTCATGATAAGACGACGTTCACGATCCCTGATCCGCAACTCGAAATTGCGATCTGACTCAAGAGACGCCCGATCGGTGGGATCGGGAAAGTTAATACCTTCGTCGGTCATCTCGGAAACCGTTTTGCCAGCCTCCTGAAGCAATTGCTCCAGTTGGAATTCCAGAGTTTTTTTGAAATCTTCGATCTGTGCCTTTTCCATGCCGGTACTCCCTTACCTATATTAAGAAGGGGTAAATGTAAAAGAAAACCCTTTTCAAGTCAACTAAAATGGCCGCGACTAAAATGCGCCCCAGCAACCCGCCAGAGATTGACGGCAGAGGATAAGCAGTGAAAAAACAACAGCAAACCAGCAAACTATGATATTGCCATTATGGCGCGGCGGATTCCCCACCACCTCCTGTACTTCGTCGCTGGCCAAGCCGCTCGGGACCCGCTGCAACAAAAGTTGAAACAGGGTATCCACATTGCCATAGGCGTTGGTCAGCAGTAGAAAGGACTCGTCGACCCAGAGGGTGACGAACAGCCGCTTGCGTAGACAAACCGCTTCTACTTCGGTCAAGTCGGCAAACAGCATCCGCCGCCGTCGACCGATACGGCAGACCGTGATCCCCTCATCATCAAGCTCGATGCGTCGCAACAGATTATTCGCCAGCAGCCCCGCCAGCACCAGCACTACGCCGCCGACAAAGAGACACTTGTTGAGCGGCTGCCCCTGAAAAACGGATACGATCAACAGGGCAAGTTGAACCAACAACAACAATCCGAGGGGCAACAGCAAGGCCCGTCTTATAGTAAAGCTCATTCGCTCTGTCATACGATGTCATCCATTTCTCATCATGGCCACCAGGCCAGATCACGGGTGAGCTATAAATGATGCATTCGCAAAACTTATAGGACGGACTTTTTGCGACGCCATCAAAAATCAAGCGTCGCGCAGATAAGTCCCGCTCTTGCCACCATGTTTTTCCATCAACCGAATAGCGTGGATCTCCATCCCCTTATCGACAGCTTTGCACATATCGTAAATGGTTAAAGCTGCTCCGGAGACAGCAGTCAGCGCTTCCATTTCGACGCCCGTATTTCCGGTGACGCGAACCCGGGCCTCAATCTCGATGCGACCCTCTCCCGGATGGGGAATAAACTCGATGGCAATGGAGGTCAACAGCAGCGGATGACAGAGGGGTATCAACTCGGGGGTCTTCTTTGCCGCCATGATGCCGGCTAAACGCGCCACCGCCAACACATCGCCCTTGGAAAAGTCGCCGTCAAGAATCCGACTCAGGGTCGACTCCAGCATGCGTACCTCGCCGCGAGCAATGGCCAGCCGTTGGGTCGGGACCTTGTCGCCAACTTCCACCATAATCGCCTTGCCTTCTTCGTCAAAATGGGTCAACTGGTCGCTCATTTCGTCTCCTTATCTGAATACATAATTTCCATCCGCCCTCTGCGGGTGCGGAAAATCCTTAACCAAAAGCGGCCGTCTCTCAGCCAGACAGGCCGTGAATCAATCGAAAATCCCCTCCAGGACCTGTTGCACATTCGCCACGCCGCACAACTGCAGACCCGGCGGTGCGTCAAGATTTTTCAGGTTTCCAGCAGGCAGGCAGCAGCGCTCGAAACCGAGTCGAGCGGCCTCCATGACCCGCAGTTCCGGCCGGGACACAGCCCGCACCTCGCCGGTCAGGCCGACTTCGCCAAACAGAATCAGGCCGGAGGATACCGGTCGATTAAGATGGCTCGAGGCCAAAGCCGCCACGATGCCAAGGTCGACAGCCGGCTCGTCGAGCCGAACGCCCCCGGCAACGTTGAGAAAAATATCCTGAGCCGTCAGCGGCAGGCCAAGCTTCTTTTCCAGTACCGCTACCAGCAGCGAGACCCGGTTGTGATCGAGGCCTATGGCGGTACGCCGCGGGGTACCGAAGGAGGTGCTGGATACCAGGGCCTGCAACTCCACCAGGATCGGCCGACTCCCCTCTAGGGAAGGCACCACCACGCTTCCCGCGGACTCCTCAGGGCGTTCAGCAAGAAACAGCTCCGAGGGATTGGACACCTCGACCAAGCCCCGTTCCTGCATTTCGAACACACCGATTTCGTTGGTCGAGCCGAAACGATTTTTGACTGCCCGCAGAATCCGATAAGGGTGACCAGCGTCGCCTTCGAAGTACAAAACCGTGTCGACCATGTGCTCAAGCATGCGTGGCCCGGCAATAGCCCCGCCCTTGGTAACGTGACCGGCAATAAAGGTCGACACCCCCTGGCCCTTGGCCAACAACATCAACCGACCGGCGCATTCGCGCACCTGAGTGACACTGCCAGGAGCTGATTCGAGGGCGGAGATAAAGATGGTCTGAATGGAATCGACGACCAGAAAGCGGGGTTTCAGTTCCGCGACCCGTTCGAGAATAGCTTCTAGGCAGGTTTCGGCGCAGATGAACAGCTCGCCAGCTTCGACACCGAGACGGGCGCCGCGCAGCTTGATCTGGCGGGCCGATTCTTCGGCGGTGACATACAGAACTGAACCACTGGCGGCCAGGCGGTTGGCCGCCTGCAGCAGCAAAGTTGACTTGCCGATTCCCGGATCGCCGCCGATCAACACCAGCGAGCCGGGGACCACTCCGCCACCGAGCACCCGGTCGAATTCACCGATGCCACTGCAACAACGATCTTCCTCGTCGGCGGTGACCTCGGCGATGCGCTGGACCGGAGCGGCGGCCGATACGGGCCGTCCCTTGCCGGAAGGAGCGCTGCGCAACTCCTCAGTCAAGGTATTCCACTGATTGCAGTCCGGGCAACGCCCCAGCCATTTAGGACTCTGGTAACCGCACTGCTGACAGCTATAGATGGGTTTCTGCTTCACAGCCTTCTCCTTAAAATAACAGATCATTCTAGGGCCTTTGGACCGATGCTGTCAACGGCTGCCGGTGCCTGGCTCTGGACGCATCCCCTGTATGTCTGCTAAAATAAGCGATTGCAATCCAGAGCGGCACTTCTTGATAAACCGTCAAAGGATCTCCAGCCATCATGATAGAGACCCGCATCATCCGCATTATTGAAGATATCGTCGGAGCCCAGCACGTCTCCACTGCCGACACTGACCGACTGTGTTATTCCTACGACGCTACGCAGCGCCAGCATCGCCCTGATGCCGTGGTCTGGCCGAGCAACACCGAAGAGGTCAGTCTGCTGCTAAAAATGGCCAATGCCGAGGGCATTCCGGTCTATCCGCGGGGCGCCGGCAGCGGTTTTACCGGCGGCAGCCTGCCGATTCACGGTGGCCTGGCCCTGGTAATGACCCGCCTCGATGCTATCCTGCGTATCGATGAGGCAAACCTGGTGGCAGAAGTCGAACCAGGGGTAGTGACCCGCCAGCTACAAAAGACGGTAGAGGCCCTCGGCCTGTTTTATCCTCCCGATCCGGCTTCGTTGAAATTCAGCACACTGGGCGGCAACGTTGCCGAATGCGCCGGTGGCCCTCGTTGCGTCAAGTACGGGGTCACTAAAGACTACGTTCTCGGCCTGGAAGTGGTCACCCCCCAGGGAGACATTATCCGCACCGGCGGCGAAACCATGAAAGGGGTGGTCGGCTACGATCTCACCAAGTTGCTGGTCGGCAGCGAGGGGACCCTGGGCGTAATCACCAAAATCATCCTCAAGCTGTTGCCCTTGCCAGCAGCTAAAAAGACCATGCTGGTTCTCTTCGACTCCATTGACGGTGCCGCCCAAGCGGTGGCAGCCATCATCGGCGGCAAGATCATTCCCACTACCCTGGAATTCATGGACGCCACCACCATCGACTGCGTACGGCGGGGCACCGACTTGAAATTGCCCGAAGCGGCGCGAGCGGTGCTGATTATCGAGGTCGATGGCGATGCGGACCTCATCGAAAAGCAGGCCAAGACGATTCTCCAACTGGTCGAGCCTTTAGGTGTGGTCAACACTTGGGTTGCGGCCAATAGCGAAGAGAGCGAATCGATCTGGCAGGTGCGGCGCAGCGTCTCACCGAGTCTGCGCAAGGTCAATCCTGACAAGTACAACGAGGATATCTGCGTGCCCCGCAGCCGCCTGCCAGAGATGATCCGTATCATTGAGGCGATCAGCGACAAGCTGCAGATTCCTATCGTCAACTTCGGCCATGCCGGAGACGGCAACATTCACGTCAACATCATGGTCGACAAGGCCGAACCGGGCCAGGAGCAGAAGGCCGAACAGGCCATCGAGGAGATCTTCACCGCCACCCTCAAACTTGGCGGCACCATGAGCGGTGAACACGGCGTCGGTGTCACCAAGGCTCCCTATATCTCAATGGAGCTCGACCCGGCCGCGGTGGCCTATATGAAGGCCATCAAGAAGGCCCTCGATCCCAACAACATCCTCAATCCCGGTAAAATCTTTCTGCAGGACTGAAAAGATCCAAGCCGTTGTGAAATACTATGAAACGATTAGACCGACATAAAACCCTCGCCGATTATCGCCCGCAGATGGACCAATGCGTCAAATGCGGGGTTTGCAGGGCCCACTGCCCGGTCTTTAGCGAAGAGGGCCGCGAGGCGGTGGTGGCCCGCGGCAAGGTCACCCTGGCCCACGCGCTGCTCAATGGGGATATCGAACCCGACCCGCTGCTGAGTGAAAGCTTCTCCAAGTGTTTGCAGTGCGGTAAATGTGTGCGCCGCTGCCCCACCCAGGTGCCGGTGGATGACATCGTGCTGGCCGCCCGCCGGGAGATCGTCGCCCGCCGCGGCCTGTCCCTGTTCGGCCGCAGCATGACTGCCCTGTTGCGTCGGCCGCGACTGATGCAGTTGTTGGCGGGCAGCGCTCGCCGCGCTGCTCGATTGCTGTTCCGGCGGATACCGCAAAAAAGCGGCCTGCGCCTGCGCTTTCCGGCCCCCTTTATCGATCGCCAGCGCAGTCTGCCAGCCTTGGCTAATAAAACCTTTCGCCGGCGCCATCCCGAATTCATTGCCGGTCAGCCGGACCGGCCGATAATTGTCTTGTTTACCGGCTGCATGGTCAACTATCTCTATCCAGAAATCGGAGAGGGAGCCTTAAAAGCTCTGGCTGCCCTCGGCCTCAACGTGATAATTCCCAAAGACCAGGGCTGCTGCGGCCTGCCGGCCCTCTCCGCAGGGGACGGCGCCAGCGCCAGCGAACTGGCAGCCCGTAACCTCCGCGCCTTTGGCGAGCATCAACCGGACCAGATCGTCACCCTCTGTGCCTCCTGCCATAGCGGCCTGACCCGCCACTTTCGCGACCTCGGCCCCGATTATGCGTCCTTGGCGGAACGGGTCATCGACATCAACGACCTGCTGGTCAGCCGGGGGCTAGAGGAAGTTCTGCGTCAACTGCCGCAACCCACGCAGCGGCCAAAAGTCTCCGTGCATACCCCCTGTCATCTGCGCAACAGCGGTCTCGACGAACCGCCCAAACAGCTGCTGGCCGCTCTGACTACCATCGAACTGGTGAAGATGAACAAGGCCAACGCCTGCTGCGGCCTGGGTGGCACATTCTCCGTCCACCACTACCAAACCAGTCGTCAGCTCGGCGCCATCAAGGCCAACGCGATCAAGGAGAGTGGCGCAGACCTGGTAGCCACCGCCTGCCCCGGCTGCATCATGCAGTTGCAAGACAGTCTGGACCAGGCCGGCCTGCCGCAGAAGGCCTGCCATGTGCTGGATCTGGTTGGTGCAGCGCTAGGGAATGAGTAAAATTCTGCACGGTCAACCGTCAGTCTTCTAGCGAACAAATGTAAATATCAGGGATGGCGTCACAGAGGATAAGGACTTGCGTAGCATTTTCAGAATTTCAGGAGGCACCACGATGAGAAGCCTGGTTATCGGCCCGTTACTGACAGCCCTGGCCGTCGGCACTGCCCTGGCGGTCTATCCCAGCCAGACCATTACCTTTGCCGGGGGCGAAGCCGGTCCGGTGGCCTTCAGCGGACGCGACCATGGTCAGCCCTGCTCTCGCTGCCACAACCAGCAGACCTTTCCCCTCATGCAGCAGGGCGAGGTGACCATTACCATGGCGGCTATCGATAAAGGTCGACTCTGTGGTAGCTGCCACAACGGCCGCCAAGCTTTCGCCAGCCCGAATAATTGCCAGCGTTGCCACCAGAGCCAGTAGAGCCTTAGGCTCCGTTGATAACGTTCATAAACAAAAGCGGGACGCCTTCTGGCGCCCCGCTTTGTTGTCTGTTTGAAAATCGGCTAGTGCTTCAGCCACCGATACCGTGCATCCGACGCTTGCCCTGGCGAAAATCATCTTCGCCGATGTGATGGCGCTTCGGCTTGGCGCAAGCGGCGGTACGCAACAACGCCTCCAACTCCTCATCGGAGGCCTGGTGGCGCAGCGCGTCGCGCATATCAAGCTCTTCGGTGGAGAAAAGACAGGGACGAACCCGGCCGTCGGAAGTGATGCGCATGCGGTTGCATTCGCCGCAGAAGTGATCGGAAATGGCCGGAATCACACCGATCCGCCCCGGGCTGTCGGGATAGTGAAACATGCGTGCCGGACCGCTCGGACCCTGGCGCAACAAAGGGATCAGCTTAGCAACCTTGCCCAACTCTTCAAGGATCGCCGTCGCCGGAAACATATGCTCGGGTGTAAAGTCGAGTCCGCTGCTGACCGGCATGAACTCAATAAAACGAATCTCCCAGGGATGTTCCAGAGCCAGGCGGGCAAAATCGCCGATTTCGTCGTCATTGACCCCTTTGAGAGGTACCATGTTCAGCTTAAGGGGAGTCAGGCCAGCAGCGTCGGCCTCGTACAACCCGGCCAGTACCTTGTCCAGGCCCGGACGACGGGTAATATAGGTAAAGCGATCTTCACGCAATGAATCGAGGCTGACATTAACCCGGGAGAGCCCGGCGCGGCGCAAATCAGCAGCCATATCCGCCAACAAAAGACCGTTGGTGGTCAGGGTAATTTCCGGCTTGGTCGGCAAAGCCGCCATCTCTCGAATAAAATCGACGATACCCCGGCGCACCAGGGGTTCACCGCCGGTCACACGAATCTTCTTCACTCCGCATCGGGTGGCGGCATGGGCAACCCGCAGCAACTCTTCGTAGGAGAGCACATCAACGTGGCCGATGGCATCGACTCCGTCGGCCGGCATGCAGTAGCGACAACGCAGATTGCAACGATCGGTGATGGAGAGACGCAAATACTCGATTTTACGTCCGAAGGTGTCTTTCACGGCGGTTCCTCGCAATAAGAGGATAACGTTGTTTTACGAATTAAAATCCAGAATATCACCTTTTCTGGTCAGGGAGCAACCTTCTTGTGCACTGTCCGATTTGCCTCGGAGCTTGTAACAATTGGTACCGGCGTGGTAATTTCCCTTTTCTGCCAAACGGGAAGATAAGAAGTACCCCGTCAATCCCAGACACGAACACTCGCAATAAACGAGCAAAATCAACCATCAGTCAGTTTGGAGAACCATCGCATGAGTAAAGCCCTAGGACTCCTTTCCGGCGGTCTCGACAGCACACTAGCCGCCCTGGCCCTCAAGCGCCAGGGAGTCGATGTCACCGGTATCGTCTATGTCACACCATTTTTCGGGGCCGAGCGAGCCAAAATAGCCGCTCGTCAGATCGGGATTCCACTAATCGTCAAGGACATCAGCGATGTTCATCTAGAAATGTTGAAGAACCCCCGCTATGGCTACGGTCGAAATCTCAACCCCTGCATTGACTGCCATGCCATGATGTTTCGCATCGCCGGCGAAATGGTTAGTCAGGGCGATTTTGATTTTCTGTTCTCCGGTGAGGTGCTCGGTCAACGTCCCATGAGTCAAAATGCCAATGCCCTCAAGGCGGTAGCCAAACACGCGGGCTGTGGAGACCTGATTTTGCGGCCGCTAAGCGCCAAACTGCTGCCCATCATCCCGGTCGAAGAGCGGGGTTTGGTCGACCGCGAACAGCTGCTGGATATTCAGGGTCGCAGCCGTCGGCCACAGGAGGCCCTGGCCCGCCAGTGGGGACTCAAGGACTATCCGGGTTCCGGTGGCGGCTGCCTGCTCACAGAGAAATCCTTCACCAACCGGCTGCGTGATCTGCTTACCCACCACCCCGACTGCACCCCCCGGGACGTCGAACTGCTCAAGGCTGGCCGCCAGGTCCGCCTGTCGCCCAAAGCCAAACTGACCCTGGGGCGCAACCTTCAGACCAACGAAAGACTCCTGGAACTCGCCACCACCGAACATATCCTGCTGCGGGCGGCCGACTTCAGCGGCCCCACCGGCCTGCTCAGCGGTCAACCGGAAGGGGATGATCTGAGCATTGCTGCAGCCATCGTGGCCACCTATGGCAAGGGGCAAAATGAGACGCAAGTCAGTGTGCTCTGCACCCAGGGCGATAAGCGTTGGCAGCTGACAGTGACGCCCTTGACACGGGAAGAGATCGAGCCCTTGATTGTGCCTTGATCGCAAAAAAATGCGGTCAACAGGTTGCGTCACAGAGGAGGAAGGGGCGAAGGGCTTAACGCTTGAAGCTTTTCGCTTGATGGTTTTACCCCCTGTGAGTGCCGCCGAACGCAGGGATTTTCATCCGGAATAGAAGGACGGATGTCTGAGCGNNAGGCGGGCCAACGGGGGGCGACCTTCTTTTGGTTACTTTTCTTGGTCGTCAAGAAAAGTAACGCGCCTGGCCGGGCAAGACCGGCCGATTGATAGATTTGCGTGTTGCAGTATTTTCAGTTCCGCCGCACAAACTACAAGACCGCGGGGTTGCGTCCCCACCCGACGCCCTACTCTTTTTACACGCCAAAAAAGAGTAGGCAGAAAAAGGCGCCCCAACTCCTTGCCCTGCGGGTTCCCTGCGCTACGCAGACGTTTTGCGAGCGGAAAAAAACTCGCTACGCTCGGACAGTTTTCCGCCTGATTCGCAAAACGTCCACTCCGCTCCGGCAGCGTCACAGGGGAGAGCAGGACAAAAGGCTTAAAGCATATAACTTTATCTTTCGTCGAAACAAAGAAAAGTAAGCCACCTGGCCGGCAAGACCGGCCAACTTGAATCGAGTTCAACCAATTTACTAATATTTTCGCTGGCCAACCGCCAGACGACGAGCAACCCAACAGAGGAGACGCTTAACCATGAGTGACGAAGGCCGCAAGATCATCTATTCGATGATTCGCGTCAGCAAGCATCACAACAAGAAACCAATTCTCAAGGACATCTCCCTGTCCTACTTCTACGGCGCCAAGATCGGTGTGCTCGGCCTTAACGGCTCGGGTAAAAGTTCCCTGCTGCGCATTCTGGCCGGGGTCGATCCGGACTTTCAGGGCGAAACGATCCTTTCCCCAGGCCATACGGTCGGCTTTCTCGAGCAGGAGCCACAACTGGCTGAAGGCAAGACTGTACGTCAGATCGTGGAAGAAGGAGTCCAATCGATTGTCGACCTGGTCAACGAATTCAATGACATCAACATGAAATTCGCCGAGCCAATGTCCGACGACGAAATGAACGACCTAATCGCCCGTCAGGCCGAGGTTCAGGAGCAGCTCGATCATCTCGACGCCTGGGACCTCGACAGCCGCCTCGAGCAGGCCATGGACGCCCTGCGCTGCCCCCCCGGCGATACAGTAGTCGATGTCCTGTCCGGTGGTGAAAAGCGCCGGGTGGCCCTGTGCCGACTGCTGCTGCAAAAACCGGACATTCTGCTCCTTGACGAGCCGACCAACCATCTCGACGCTGAAACCGTTGCCTGGCTTGAGCAGCACCTGCAGCGCTACGCCGGCACCGTTATCGCCGTAACTCATGATCGCTACTTTCTGGATAATGTGGCAGGCTGGATTCTGGAGCTTGACCGCGGCCAGGGCATTCCCTGGCAAGGCAACTACTCCTCTTGGTTGGAGCAAAAACAGGATCGCCTGCAGCGAGAAGATAAGCAGCAGAGCGCCCGACAGAAGACCCTGCAGCGGGAGCTGGAGTGGATTCGCATGTCGCCCAAGGGCCGCCACGCCAAGGGCCAGGCCCGCATTAACTCCTATGAGAAACTGCTCAACCAACAGGGGGAGGAGAAGGAGCGGGAACTGGAGCTATTTATTCCGCCCGGACCGCGCCTCGGTGACATCGTTATTGAGGCCGAAAGCGTCGCCAAGGGCTATGGCGACCGCCTGCTGGTGGAAGATATGACCTTCCGCCTGCCCCCCGGCGGTATCGTCGGCATTATCGGCCCTAACGGTGCCGGTAAAACCACCCTGTTCCGCATGATCACCGGCCAGGAACAGCCCGATGGCGGTAATATCCGCGTTGGCGACACGGTCAAACTGGCCTACGTCGACCAGAGTCGGGATGCCCTGGACCCGGACAAGAGCATCTGGCAGGAAATTACCGACGGCCAGGAAATCATCGAACTCGGCAACCGCACCATGAACAGCCGTGCCTATGTGTCCCGCTTCAACTTCGGCGGTGAACAGCAGCAGAAAAAGGTCGGCGTCCTCTCCGGTGGCGAGCGCAACCGCGTCCATCTGGCCAAAATGCTGCGCAGCGAGTCGAACGTACTGCTGCTTGACGAACCAACTAACGATCTCGACGTCAACACCATGCGCGCCCTTGAAGAGGCCTTGGAAAACTACGCTGGCTGCGCGGTAGTCATCAGCCATGATCGCTGGTTCCTCGATCGCATCGCCACCCACATTCTCGCCTTCGAGGGCGACAGCCAGACGGTCTGGTTCGAGGGCAACTGGTCCGAATACGAAGAGGACCGCAAGAAGCGCCTTGGCGCCGCCGCAGATCAGCCCCACCGCATCAAATACCGGCACCTGACCCGCGCCTAGGGTCCGGTCGCCTCTTTTCTTCTTCTTGCAGGGGCAGTTGCCCCTGCAAGAAGAAGCCTCTCAGTCTGCCCCAGCCAGCAAGAAATCATTTCTATACATTTTTCTCGCCCCATCACGACCTTGGCCGCAATATCGGCTTTCTACAAAATTCCACATACGATCTCTAAGTATCTATATTTATAGAAATAATTGCCAATTGTTAAGGGCTTTTCTCTGCAATAATGGATTTCTTATTATTATTTTTGGTTATGTCCGTATAGTGCTGTAAATTCATGAGGCCATCGTGGTCCCCATCTCGTAGGATTG
>LGVF01140497.1_pt1 | contig 15848 bp, 20 predicted proteins | sample 469901 | NCBI WGS metagenome assembly LGVF01 (sample SAMN03893561, study PRJNA290197) | marine sediment metagenome | material: sediment; isolation source: combined push core samples #3730, #5133, and #5579 collected at Hydrate Ridge | place: Pacific Ocean: Hydrate Ridge
ATACAAAAAGATGCTAATAAACACATATCTTTTATGTGTCTACTAACATCTTACTATTTCAAAAACTAGTATCTTTTTTAATATGATAAGAACAATATATCAAGTTGCAACTAAAAGTGTTACAACGAGATGTATCGTAAATAATTGCAACTAATGATGTACATGTTATAACAAAACCTTATTGAGCTTTTTATTTTTAACATATAGCATGCTATTTATAACAATGCATAATATTAATAAGAAACCAATACTATATAAGTAAAAAAACCTAGATTCTAGGTTTTTTTATATTTTGTATTTTTAAATTTAGTTTATACTTAATACTAATTTTTTAAATAAATAGATTTAGATGGGAAGAAGTTCAACTAATATTGTTTGCTACGAGGAATTTGTCTAGTTGCACAATGAACTCCGCCACCAAGAATATTTAGTGCCATTGAATCAATTTGGATTACTTTTCGGTCTGGGAATGCTTCTTCAAGAACTCTTTTTGCCTCTTGATCTTTTTGAAGATGACTTAAATCCATACCTTCACGATAGTACTTTTGCCCAATAACAACGTTATTTGTGATAAGAAAATTACAATAACTTTGTGCAGGTAGTACTGTCATTTTACCCTCAGGATATGGTGATCCATCAAGTAGTTTATTTCCTAGTTCTCCTTTTGTTTCCATCCATATTTGATGTAATACATCATCCTCATTAATACTGTAGTATATTGGATTAGGGACAGGAATTCTTAGTATATTGAATGATTTTCTATTTTTTGTAGAAGATTTTTTCAGTACCTCAAATGCTAGGTCTAATCTTTCTTTATTCAACCTACCTATTTCATTGTGCTTTGCTTCTTCGTCTGTAACCTCTGCAAGTATTATTGTATCTTCACTGGCAAATCTGCACATTTCATCAATATGTCCATTTGCGCTACTAGAACGATATGCATCCAATTCTCCTGTAGGACCTGAAATTAGTCCTGCAAAATGATCTTCATCCTCAAATGTGCATTTTGGTATCCATATAACTTTATCTAAATTGAATATACTTTTAAACTCATTTTCAACTTCCTCTTTAGTGAAACCAGGGTTTCTTTTATTTACTTCGGTATCTTCAATGCAAATCATTACACCATTTCCATTAAATTCTCGATCCCCACCTTCACTTATTAACCTGGTAAATATGATATTATCAATACTTTCTAGTGAAGCGTGCCATCTTCCAAAAGCTCTAATTGCTTTTGCTTCTCTTGTATAACAATTAGCTCCAGCAGTTGTATAATAAGCATTATCAAAATCTATAACTGCTCGTTTTCCATCATTATTCATAACAATTTCTGCTCCATAGTCTCTTGGGTATGTAGTTTCAACGTATAAATCTTCATTAACTACTACTTCATCAGACTCATATTTTACAAAAGTAATATTTGAAGTATCAACATTACTTTTCTCTAAATACTCTTTTGCATGGGTTATAGTTGGGTAATAGCACTGAACAAATACATGAACATTATTAACTAATACTTTAATTATTTTAGTTATAACTTCTTCAATATTTTCACCCTTGCATGAGAATGTATCAGCTGGCCAACTTACAAGAACCGATTCTTGTGTTTCAAATTCTGCAACTGCGCGATAATTATGATTTCTTTTCATAGGTACCTCCTAGAAAATTTCTTTTAGTTTATTTAGAGTTTCCTTTTCATATTTGATTAAATCTTCTTTCTTAGGTTCAGTATAATGTGGTCTTCCATAATATACAAGTAGAGCTAACATTGCAGACAGTCTATTTTCTGCCTCATCAAACACTATACATCTAGGACCCTCCATTACTTCTCTGGTTACTTCTTTTTCATCTGTCCAATATCCATTTCCAGCGTTAGCAGGTAGTACGTGCATAAAATAGGTGTTAGGCCCAGCTTTTTCTAATAATTCCTTTGTTACAACATAATTTGGTTTAAATATGCTGTCTCTTTTATTAACTTCTTCTTCATCACGCCCCCAACACCATTCTTCAGACATGATAAAGTCTGCACCAATTACTTCTTCGACATCATCAGTCATAATAAGTTTACCACCAGATACTTTGTTGTTTTCCTCTGCAGCTTTTATTACATGATCAGGTAAATTATATCCTTCAGGGCTCACTACTTTAAGTGTCATTCCTAGTTTACTACAAGCATAAGCTAGTGAGACTGTAGGAGTTGATGCATCACCTAAAACAACAAGAGTTGCATCTTCTATTTTTTCCCCATTAGTTAAGTGTTCTTTCATTGTTAATAGATCTGCTAAACATTGAGTTGGATGATTACCTGTGTCATCACCATAAACATCTGTACTCATTGCATTTATAATAGGTACTGTTGAGTATTCAGCAAACTTATCTATTTTCTCGTATAGATCTGTCCTTATCATTATAACATCACACATGCGTGAAAGTACTCTTGATGTGTCTTCAACAGTTTCTTTACTTCCTAAATGTATATCTCGTGGACTTAAGAATAGTGCATGTCCCCCAAGTAATGTTGCTGCAGTTTCAAAACTTACTCGAGTACGAGTAGATGATTGTTGGAATATCATACCTAATGATTGTCCTTTAAACAGATGAGGAACTGCATTCTTACTTCTTGCTTCTTTTAAAATTTCCATTAACTCAATCCAGTCTAATAGTTCCTTTTTGCTAAATTGATTAATATTCATGAAGTGTCTTAAATCTTTTTTTTCTAAATTTGTTACGCTTGAACTTGGATATTTCATATTTTCCTCCTAGTAATTATATTTTAACTTTATTATAACATCTATATTGTATAAGTCAAACACAAAAGTGTTGTATTATTGCAATTATAGGTTTGAAAAATACAATAGAATACACTTTTTATTGGTCCTGATGTATCTTGATGTTGTTTACATACAATAAATATGATATTATATAGTAAGGTTTTGTTAGGAGGAGTTTTATGGACAAGAATAATATATATGATAATATTGACTATGAAATTATTAAAATTTTGAAGAATGATGCTAGAACACCATATAGTAAAATTGCCAGTGAGTTGTCACTTGATGTGAGGAATGCAACAAAGAGAATTGAAAAGCTTATTAATTCTGAGGCTATCAGATTAACAGCTATTATTAGTCCAAGCAAGTTCAATTACGAGTCTATAGTTGATATCAATATCTCTGTCGAACAGAGTCTTGTTAATGAGACCATTGATAAACTTGGTTTTATCCCAAATATTTCTTATATTGCTAAAGGATGGGGTTCGGTTAATATTACTTTGCAAGCTCGTTTTAAGAATAATCGGGAAATGCATTTTTTCATTGATGATTATCTACCGAAAATGAATGGAGTAATTGTTGATAGTTATATTTTGGTACCACAAATTATCCATGATATTGATTCTTGGATGCCAAATGGTGAGGATTTTAAAGGGTGAAGCATTAATAATTTAATTTGATTCTGTAATGCTTCCTAGTAATCTTGAATTAATGGAGTAGAAACAAGATTTAATGATTATTGGATTTAGTATAGATGAATTATATGTTAATACTGATGCTCTTTATATTGTCAGTTACGATACTATAACACAGAGTACAGTGTTATTAATTGTTACTGAAAGTGAGTAAAAAAAGTTTTACAAATTTCAAAATAAAAAGTCCATTATTTGGACTTTTTTTGATTAATAATTTTAATTAATTAGTAATTTTATATTTATCTAAAGACTTAGTTGCTTTTTCATATGCGATATTTATACAGTTATTAAAGTCATTGATAAAGTCTTCCCATTTGTATATTGATATGAAAGAATTATAATTTACATTGTTTTTATTTTCTAATTCAACTTCATTATTAATATTAGAAGAAATGATATCAGGTAATTTACTCTTATCAGCTACCCAAGTACCTTTAGGTCCCTTTTTCATAATGTAGCTATAATCATTCCCTTTATCCGGAATAACAACTCCTATAATACCTTTTGGTGAATTTGAGAAAGAATTATCTAATGAATATTCAATTTCATGTTGAATTTGGTTACTATTAAGTATGTTTCTTGATATTAAAACTACAGTAACATCCATATGAGAAATCTTTTTTTCTAGTTTTAATAAAGATTCTTTAGTATTTGACGTTAAATCGGTTTCTTCATTTGAGTACTTATATTTTCTACCTTTAAATTTATCCATGATTTTGAATTTAAAATTCATTGAATCTGAATGAATATATGATATGTATACATTTCTTTTCATATTATTTCTCCTTTATATGTCTTTGCTGAAATAGTATATCAGTTTAGCTTAATACTTACAACATTATTGTTCATAAGTTATTTTTAAAACTTACACAAATAGCTAAACTAATGAGATAAATTATAAATAATTTGTAAATAAATACAAACAAAAAGCCCAATTAAGGGCTTTTTAATTATTTATAGTATTTTCTTGGCTTATAATTTGTATGAAGTAAATCATGTGCAAGTTCTGAGTTTGGTTCACCAAGCCAATCTTTATACATACGCATTAATAATTTATTTGTTCTAGATTCACGATGTTTTTTCTTAGAATCAATTTCATAAATTGACTGAGTTCTAAGAGCTGCGATATCATGAGTTTCTTGGATTTTTGCTGAATGGATTGGTTGTCCACCACCATTAATACATCCACCAGTACATCCCATAAATTCAACAAAATGATATTCTTTTTTGTATTTTTTCATTCTTTTAAAGAATTCTTTAATACTAGCTCCACCATGTACAACAGCAACATTAATTTCAGTACCCATTATATTGTATGTTGCTTCTTTAATATCTTTAGATCCTCTTACCTCTTTAAAATCAATAGCACCTTGTTCTTCTCCAAGTACTTCAGATACTGTTCTAAGAGCTGCTTCCATTACTCCACCAGAAACTCCAAATATAATTCCAGCGCCAGTATATCTAGCAATTCTACCATGAGGGAATGAATCTTCAAGATTCATAAAATCAATTTTCATTCTTTTTAACATTCTAGCGTATTCTCTAGTAGTTAAAACATGATCAACATCTCTAATTCCTTGATATTCCATTTCAGGACGTGAAGCTTCATGTTTTTTAGCTATACAAGGCATTATTGAAACAAATACGATATCTTCTATTTTATATCCTAACTCATAAGCAAAATGATGTTTAGCTACAATTCCACCCATTTGTTGAGGAGATTTTGCTGTTGATAAGTTTGATAAGTAATCAGGTTCATATTGTTCAATATAGTTAACCCAACCTGGAGAACAAGAAGTGAATAACGGTAAGTTTTTACCTGATTTCATACGATTAATTAATTCAGTTCCTTCTTCAAGCACAGTTAAATCTGCAGTAAAAGCAATATCCATAATTTCATCAAAACCAGCTACTTCAAAAGATTTATACATTTTACCTTCTACGTTTTCACCAATTTTGCTTCCGAATTCTTCACCCAAAGCAACTCTAACTGAAGGAGCAGGTCCAACAACAACAATTTTTGATTTATCACGTAAAGCTTCCATTACTTCATCTACTGATGTTTTTTCTTTAATTGCAGCGACAGGGCATGCCTGGATACATTTACCACAGTAAATACATCCACTATCATCCATATTATGGAATAATGCAGGACCAACATAAGTTCCATTTCCACGTTCATTAAACGCTAAGATATTTAATCCTGTATATACTTCACATGCTGTAACACAACGACCACATAAGATACATTTACCACTATCTAAAACGATAGATTTAGATGAATCATTAATCATTCTTTCCTTTTTATGGAATTTATTACTTTCTCCATAAATATTTTCTACATTGTATCTACGCATTAAATCAAGTAATTCACAGTTATGTTCTCTTTCACAAGCCCAGCATTCAAAAACATGATTACTAGCTAATAATTGTAAGTTTTGAACAATTGAATTTTGAATCTCATCTGTGTCTGTTTCTATTTCCATCCCATCATATACAGCAAGTGTACATGAGTTCTTTAAACCATTTTGTCCTTTTACATCAACTACGCATAGTCTACAACTAGATGTTTCGTTGATTCCTTTTAAGAAACATAATCTTGGTATATCAAGACCTAGTTCTTCAGCAGCTTTCATTACTGTATAATCTGCGGGTATTGTAGTATCAATACCATTAATTTTTATAGTAATTTTTTCCATAATATCATCCTCCTAAATACTCACTATCGCATCAACTGGGCATATGTTTTTACAAATACCACATTTTATACAAGCTGATGTATCGATAGAATGAAGTTGTTTTAATGAACCAGATATACAGTCTACAGGACAGTTAATTGCACATTTAGTACAACCAATACAATTATCTAGTATTTCTAAATGAATTAGTGGTTTACATACTCCACCAGGACATTTTTTATCAACAACATGTGCTTCAAATTCATCTCTAAAGTTATCTAACATAGATAATACTGGGTTAGGAGCTGCTTGCCCTAAACCACATAAAGAAGAGTTTTTAACCATGTTTCCTAAATCACGTAATTTATCTAAATCTTCTAAAGTACCTTCACCTGATGAAATGATTTCAAGCATTTCAAGCATTTTTTTAGTACCTTCTCTACAAGGTGTACATTTTCCACAAGATTCCTCTACAGTAAATTCAAGGTAGAAACGACAAATATCAACCATACAGTTGTCTTCATCTATAACAACCATTCCTCCACTACCCATCATAGATCCAGCTTCTATTAATGTTTCATATTCGATAGGTAAATCTAAATTACTTTCAGGAATTGCTCCTCCAGAAGGACCACCAGTTTGAACTGCTTTAAGAGCTTTATTTTTAGGGATTCCTCCACCAATTTCGTAAATAACCTCTCTTAAAGTCGTACCCATTGGTACCTCTACAAGACCTGCATTTTTAATATTACCACCTAAACTAAATACTTTAGTTCCTTTTGATCTTTCAGTACCAATTCTACTAAACCATGATGCACCTTCATAAATAATTGCAGGTATATTAGCTAGTGTTTCAACATTGTTAATGATTGTTGGTTTACCCCACAAACCTTTAGCTGCTGGGAATGGAGGTTTGTTTCTAGACATTCCTCTTCCACCTTCAATTGAAGCAATCAATGCAGTTTCTTCACCACATACAAATGCTCCTGCACCTAAACGTATTTCAATATCAAAGCTAAAATCAGTGCCAAAGATATTTTTCCCTAAAAGTCCATACTCTTTAGCTTGGCCTATAGCTATTTTTAGTTTTTCAATAGCTGTTGGATATTCGATACGTACATAAACATATCCTTTATCAGCACCAATAGCATATCCACCAATCATCATACCTTCTAAAATACTATGAGGATCTCCTTCTAGTAATGCTCTATCCATAAATGCTCCGGGGTCACCCTCATCAGCATTACAGATAATATATTTTTGATCTGATTCATTATTATAAGCAAATCTCCATTTTAAACCAGTTGAAAATCCACCACCACCACGACCACGTAGTCCTGAATCAATCATTTCTTGTACAACTTCAATTGGTTTCATCTCAATTAAAGCTTTACCTAGCCCTCTATATCCATCTTTTGCGATATATTCTTCTATATCATCTGGATTAATTAATCCACAGTTACGAATTGCTACACGTGTTTGTTTAGCATAAAATTTAATCTCATCAAAAGCTCTAACTTCTTTAGTTTCAGTTAGTGCTTCATCAAATACTAATTTTTCTACTATACGACCTTTATATAAATGCTCTTCACAAATGGTCTTAATATCTTTACTTTTAATTGTCGCGTAGAATACTCCTTCGGGATAAACTATTACAAATGGACCTTGCTCACATAAACCAACACACCCTGTGTTAACTAATTTAATTTCATCTCTAATTCCTAATCTGCTTAAGTGTTCTTCAAACTCATCTCTTAGGGATTTAGCTCCCCTTGAAATACACATTGAACCACTACATATTAGAACGTGTGATCTTTCTATCATCAGTACACCACCTATAGTCTAAATTTTCCAATAACATTATCACTGACAACTTTTCCGCCAATAATATGTTCATTGAATATTCTTTCTGCAACTTCTTCATTTACTCTACAATACGTTGTTCTTTCTTCACCTTGAAGTATTTCAACAATTGGTTCAATTGCACATTCACCTATGCATCCAACTGGTGTTACTGTTACAGTGTTTAAGTCACGTTCTGCAATCTTTTCAACAAATAAATTCATTACTGGACGAGCACCTGCACTAATTCCGCAAGTAGCCATACCAACTAATATTCTTATCCCATCATGTTTACCTCTCATAACAACTTTCTTTTGAGCGCCATCACGAATTTTCTTAAGATCGTCTAAAGATTTCATTTTGTTTCCTCCTTTTGTAGGTTCTTGATTCCATTAACTATGTTGTCTTTAATCCACAAAATTACACTGTATTCTGTGAAGGGAATATCACCTAAAACTTTTCTAATTTCTCGCGTATCAAATACGTATTTTTTATTATTATATATATGTTCATAATAAATATCAATATCTTTTTCGTTTAATATCAATATCATTATTGTTTCACCAATATCTCCTAGTGGAGCCCTATCAATATGACCGTGTTCAAATAAAGCTGTGACTACAGTCCCTTTATTAACGATTGAATCAACACTGAAACTACCATTGCACATTTCAGCTGCCATTTTAAATAATGATACACCAAGTCCAACTTTTCTAGTTGATCTTGTTGTAAAGAATGGGTCTGAAACTTCACTAAGTGTTTTCTGACTCATTCCGTGGCCATTATCTCCAATAATTATTTTATAAAAATCATTTATTATATCTTCTTCAATAATAATAGTAATTAAACTTGCATCTGCTTTTATTGAGTTTTGACAGATATCTAAAATATGTAGTGATAATTCATTCATAATTTATCTCCTACTAAGAAGTTAAAAAACGATTCAATTGTTTTTTCTTCTAAATTAATATAGTCTTCTTTTTCAGATATCGTTAATAGTGAATGAGAATCAGAATTAAATAATATCTTATATCTATTTAGATATGGATTATCTTTTAAGAATTTTTCTCTTCCATATTTTTGAATTTCAATAGCATCAAAATCAATATCTTCTAATTTATAAGTGCTTAATACAGATTTTGAATCTCTATCTATATGAGCTAACACAATGGCTCCATTTAAACCTCTAACCTCTTTAACCAACTCTAAATATGGAATATTTGTACCAGTTAGAGGTATAGGAAATGTTTCATAAGTCGTATCAAATATATCTGTAATTACTTGATTACTTTCTTCAAATATTCCCCATTCACCGTTTAGGCGAGGTTCTAAATATTTATCAAATTTAATTGCATCATTATATGTTCTAAAGTAACAAAGAACATCAAAGTCTTCTAAAACACTAACTTCTACACCTGGTATAAAGAGAAAGTCATATGATTCTTGAAGATCCTCAAATACTCTAAGTTGTTTTGTTGAATTATGATCTGTAACTGAAAGAATATCTACTTCTTTTAGCATTGACATATTCAGGATGTTATTTGGTGTCATTAATTCATCTGCGCAAGGTGATAAAATCGAATGAATATGCAAGTCGTAATAAAACTTGATTTTAAATACCCATTTTACTAAGGATAAGTATTGTTTCCACTGTAGGGAGTTTCGTCTTCAATAGTGGAATATTCAATTCATTAGCCTTGTTTACTATTTCATCATTCACCTTGATATTATGCGAGAATATTACACAACTTAAATCTAATAAGCTTGCTACTCCTAAAACATTAATATTACTTAATACGGTTATTAAAATATTACTTTCACTAGCATTTCCCATTACATGACTTAGTAAATCGCTAGCAAATATACCAATTATTTTATTATTTAGTCCAGATTTATCAGTAATTAATTCAAATGTATTTGAACTTAATATATCTTTAACTTTCATAACAATCACCATCTATATTAAACTTCATATGTAATCTCGTTCCTTCTTTACTAGAAGTTAACTTCATTTCATCTGAAACAGACTGAATATTAGGTAGTCCCATACCTGCACCAAAGCCATTTTCGATGGCGTAGTGGCTAGCTGTAGAAAATCCTGGTGTTAAAGCGGAATCTATACATTCAATTCCAGGTCCGATATCTTGAAATATAACATCTACAATATCATCATTAATTTTAACAACACAATATCCACCATATGAATGGATTACAACATTAATTTCTGCTTCATAAATACCTATGGTAACAGTTTTAACAAAGTCTCTTGTTAATCCTCTTCTTTTTAACTCTCTTTTTGTTAGACTAGCTACTGTTCCTGCATTTCCGATATCATTCTTTTGAATTTTAAACTCTCTTGAGTAGCTTTCCAATTAGTTTTCCTCAAGAACAGATTCATAGCTTTTTACATTATTCATAAATAGTAATCCACTAGTACGATACATAGTAAGTGCAGTTCCAATTAAAGTAATTCCAATTTCATCAGCTAACTCTATAACTGATTGTGATGGAGTTTTACCTCTAACAAAAATGATTGTTTCTAAGTCTAAAATTTCAGCAGTACGTAATGCTTGATTTGTAACTAACCCTGTAACTAAGGCACCATGAGCACCTATGTGACTTGGCATTTTCTTTAAAAGCATAAGTGCATCACTCATTAAATCACAAACAAAAGCATAATTAATTTCTTTTATACATCGAGGGCATTCTTGGTTGAACTGTTTTGCGTTAATTAATTCTAAAACGGCTGTAAGTTCCATTATTTTTTCCTCGCTTCCTTTATTAGTCTTCTTGCTTTAGTAACATCTACTTCTCCATAAACATCTTCATCTATACTCATAACTGGAGCCATTCCGCAAGTACCAATACATCTAATTGCTTCTAAAGTAAAGAAATCATCTTCTGTGTTTTCTCCAACGTCAATTCCTAAATCTGTTTTTATAGCATCAAGAATAGTCTGAGATCCCCTAACATAACAAGGCGTACCAAGACAAATTCCAATAGTGTGTAACCCCTTTGGATGGAGAGTAAAACTAGAATAGAAAGTAACAACTCCATTAATTTCAGCTACTGTAATTCCTGTTTCATTTGATACGATTTTTTGCACTTCAATAGGTATACAACCAAAAATTCTTTGTGCCTCATGCAATATAGGCATAAGTGGTCCAGGAAGTTTTATATGATTCTTAATTCCCAAAAGTAATTCCTCTCTGTTTTCATCAGTTATATCGAATTTTTTACCCATAATCTTCTCCTTAATTAAAATATATTTTACATTCCAAACAATTATAACATAATTGATGTTATTTATAAAGGATTTTCAAGCGAATTATTTATGTTTATAAATAAGGTTTTTCCCCACTGTTAAGCCGTTTGTTTGTATACGAACCAACGGATAAATTAGTCTGAAAAACAATTAGAAATAATTCTTATTTATAAAAAATATCAGCTAAATTAACAATGACATTATTTAAAATTTATGTTGTTTTATTCCTGAAATTATTGTATTATTATAATAGAAAAAAAGAGGTGGAAGATATGTATTTAAATCAAAAAGATGGTTGGATAGAAGTCGTTGCTGGACCTATGTTTGCAGGTAAAACTGAAGAATTATTAAGAAGAGTAAGACGACTAGAATATGCTAAACAAAATATAGTAGTTTTTAAACCTCTTATGGATGATCGCTTCTCTGAAAGTGAAGTTGTTTCTCATAACAACAACAGAACTAAATCTGTTAACATTTCTAGAGCAAGACAAATCTTTGATTATATTGATGATAGAACACAAGTAGTTGCTGTAGATGAGATTCAATTTTTAGATGAAGAAGCAGTAGAAATTGTAGAGCATTTAGCAAGTAAAGGAATAAGAGTAATAGTTAGTGGTCTGGATAAAGATTTTAGAGGAGAACCATTTAGCTTTATGCCTAGACTTTTAGCAATGGCAGAGTATGTTACAAAATTAACTGCAATTTGTGTAAAATGTGGGGATCCAGCTACAAGAACACAACGAATTGTGAATGGAAAGCCGGCAAAGTATCTAGATCCAATCGTTCTCATTGGTGCTGAAGAATCTTATGAAGCAAGATGTAGAACGTGTCATAAGGTATATAGAAAACCAGATCCTCACAAAGATAGAATAAAGAAACATAATGAATCATAAAAAGTATATGAAAATGGCCTTAAAAGAGGCCAGGAAAGCGTTAAAGAAGAATGAAGTCCCTATAGGAGCGGTAATTGTTAGGGATAATAAAGTAATCGCAAAAGCACATAATTTACGCGAAAAAAATAACTTAGCAACAAGTCATGCAGAGATTCTAGCTATTCAAAAAGCAAACAAAAAAATAAAGAGTTGGAGACTTGACAGTTGTACGTTGTATGTTACAATTGAGCCATGTCCAATGTGTGCAGGGGCAATAATACAATCAAGAATCAAACATGTTGTTTATGGAGCAAGAGATCTCAAAGCTGGTGCTCATGCAAGTGTTCTAAACCTTTTTGAACTTCCATTTAACCATAAAGTTGGTGTTGAATTTGGAGTAATGGAGGAAGAAAGCGCAGATATAATAAAACAGTTTTTTAAAAAGCTTCGAAATAAGTAAGAAAAAATATTGATATCTCTTATCAATCATCCTCATTCAATAGCTGGTAGCGAATCAGGTCAGATCGGGAACGAAGCAGCCTTAAGTTTTCTATCTATGTGAGTGGGGATGCTTGATAAGAGATGTTTTTTATTAGTTGAATTCTTTATTACTCTATGGTAATATTACTATGTAGTTATATTACTGAATAGTAATGGAGGTAGAAAAATGGATAAATATTTAATAATTAAATTACTTGCAGAAGAGAACAGATTTAATATTTTTATGAAGCTTTTAGAGTATGGAGAATTATGTGTTTGTGAGATTGAAGAGTTACTTCGAATAAAACAAGCAAATACTTCTAAACATCTTTCTAAATTTAAGGAACTTAATATTCTTTCTTCAAAAAGAGAAGGGAATCTTATTAAGTATAGTATTAAAGAAGAATTTTTAGATGATAACATGGACTTAATTAAGTATTTGATGATATGATAATAAAACCTTTAGATGATGCTATAATATGGTTTCTTAATTTATTTAATATTAGTATTGAGACAAAATTTGGATTATCTGTACACTTCTTTATATATGATACTATTCAAATTACCCTATTATTAGTAATTATGATTTTACTAATTTCGTATTTAAGAAGCTATTTTCCCCCAGAAAGAACGAAACTAATTTTAGAGAAATTTAAAGGGATTATGGGTAACTTTTTCGGGTCTATATTGGGTGTTATTTCACCTTTTTGTAGTTGTAGTAGTATACCAATATTTATAGGATTAGTGAGTAGTGGAGTACCTTTAGGGATAACATTCAGCTTTTTAATTACCTCTCCAATAGTAAATGAAGCGGCAATTGTTATGTTGTTCAGTACCTTTGATTATAAAATAGCAGTACTTTATATTTTCTTTGGAATTATGGTGGGTATTATAGGTGGATTTATTATTGATAAATTAAAATTAGAAAAATATGTTGAAGGATTTGTTTATGAAATTAAGAATAAAAATATAATTATTCCATCAATGACTCAAATCGATAGATTAAATTTTGCAAAACAAGAAACTTTAGATATATTAAAAAGAGTTTATAAGTGGATAGTTGCTGGAGTTTTTGTTGGATCTGCAATTCATGGATGGGTACCAGATAATTATCTAGTGGATATTGCTGGACCTAATAATCCTTTTGCTGTTATTATTGTAACAATACTTGCTGTACCTCTATATTCAAATGTTTTAGGGACTATTCCTATTGCTAATGCACTAATAGATAAAGGTATGGGTGTAGGAACAGCAATGAGTTTCATGATGGCTACTACTGCGCTTAGTTTACCTGAAATGATGATACTAAGAAAAGTAATAAAACCAAAATTAATTTGGATATTTATAGCTATAACAACTTCGGGAATTATAATTATAGGATATCTATTTAATTTCATTATAGGAGGTATTTAAATGAATATTAAGATCTTAGGTGGGGGTTGTCCAAATTGTATTTTATTATATAATAGTGCAGCTGCTGCATGTAGAGAACTAGAGATTGATGCTGTTATAGAAAAAGTAGTAGAATATGAAAAAATATCAGAGTATGGTGTAATGAGTACACCGGCTCTTGTAATAAACGAAAAAGTAGTTGGAATTGGAAGAATGAAATATAAAAAAGTAAAGGAATTAATTAAAAATGCGTAAAAAATATATCTTTGTAGATTTTGATGGAACAATTATTGATCATGGAACTAATAGTATTCCTCATTCTACTAAAAAAGCAATTCAGGAATTACAAGATAATGGACATGAGGTAATATTAACTACAGGACGAGGTCCAGCCCTATTTTACGGGATAGATAAAGAATTAAATATTAATTCTTATATAGCTTCTAATGGACGCTATGTGGTACATAATAATGAAGTAATTTATAAGAAGTATATTGATAAAGAAGTTCTAAGTAAACTAGTAGATTTGGCATATAAAAGTAAGATTGATATTGCTTTTGTAAGTTCTACAGATTACGTTTTAAATAGTAAGTTTGATAACTTATCAAATAATTTTAGTGATACTTTTCATCTAGAATATCCTGAAATAAAACATAATTATCATTTAGAGAACGAGATTTATCAGGTAAACTTATTTTATAACAAAAGTGATTATAAGAAGTTTGAGAAATTATTTCCAACTTTACATTTTAATTATTCTAATTCATATGGACTTGATGTAAATGAAAAAGGTGGATTAAAAGAATTAGGAATAAAAGCTTTTACTGACAAACTTAATATTGATTTAAAAGATACTATAGCAATTGGGGATGGAAATAATGATATTTCAATGATTCAATATGCTAATATTGGAATTTCAATGGGAAATGGAGTTAAAGAGCTTAAAGAAGCGGCTGATATAATCACAGATGATGTTGATAAAGATGGATTTTATAATGTTTTTAAAAAGTTAAATTTAATATAAAAAAAGTAGAAAATTATTCTACTTTTTTATTTATATAGAAGTAAGATTTAACACCTTTATCTACGTTTTCAATACCGAATCTACAATTATGAGCCTTTAATATCTCACTAACTAAATATAATCCAATACCTGTTCCCTTTGTTTTTAATCTCTCTTTTGTATTTGAATCCTCTCCTCTAAAGAAAGGCATCCAAATATTTTCAAGGTTTTCAGGATCTATATTTGCACCATAGTTAATAAGTTCAAAGTACGCTTCATTTTTAGTATCACTAATCTCAATATCTATTCTTTCATTTTCGGGAGTATATTTAATTGCGTTAGTAAAGAAATTTGAAATTACTCGTTTTATTAGCTTGTTATCTGCTTCTATCATTATATCTTTTTTGATATCTAAGTTAATTTGAAGGTTATGTTGTTTTATAACTGCATCAAAACCATCAATAAAGTGATAAATGCAATTTGATAAACTGAATTCACTTATTTCTAGTTCAGATTTAGCATCATCAAGACGATAAATCTGTAACATATCTTGAATCATTATTGATGATTTATTAATTTCATCTACTACATTTAGAAGTTCTTCTGCTTGCTCTTCATCTGGAATTACACCATCTAAAATACCTTGAATAGTAACTTGCATAATCATTAACGGTGTTTTTAATTCATGTGAAATAGATGATACAAGTTGTTTTTTAAGGGCTACTTGATTTGTTTGTTCTTCATATAAAGAAGTCATTTCTTGATTTCTATTATTTAAGGTTTCAAGAGTTTCTTTTAAGTTCCTGGATATTAGATTTATACTCCGAGTAAGAGAAGCATTCTCTCTATT
>LGVF01043153.1_pt1 | contig 15748 bp, 34 predicted proteins | sample 469901 | NCBI WGS metagenome assembly LGVF01 (sample SAMN03893561, study PRJNA290197) | marine sediment metagenome | material: sediment; isolation source: combined push core samples #3730, #5133, and #5579 collected at Hydrate Ridge | place: Pacific Ocean: Hydrate Ridge
GAATTATCGCTGTCAGCCCGTCGCATAGCCGCCATTATTAATGCGTAGAACGGCTCGTCTCTGGCAGCAATTTCACGCGAGAGGAGATAGTCATAAAGGCTCATACATTCCACTCAGGCAGTGTAAAGTCATCTCCCAGAAAAATAGCGGCTTCGATACATAGTGTCAATCCAGCGATACGATTGCTCGGAGGTATCCAGAGAGCGTCTAAGCCCCACTCATGGTAAGACTTGAAAGCAATAGCGCTTCCTGTGTTTTTATTCTCTAAACGCCACCGCTTAATATTCTCGGCCCGTCCCTGCGTCATCTTAGACTTAATATCTTTTATAAAATCATAATTCGATTTAATGATGTTTTGCGCCACTTCATTGCTGGGTTCTGCTCTCATTTTTATTTATCCTTATCCGTATTAAATAGTTTTATTCTGCTGGCTTGTAGCCATATCGAGACCCTCTATTGTTATAGAGGTTTACCCCTCCGTCTTCTTTCTCAACACTGTAACCTGTACGGTTTCCATTGTTATCATAAATACCATTATTTGAGTTATAGTTGTGTTGAGAGTTCTGGTAATTATGAGGTGAGTTTTTATAATTATACGGCGAGTTTTCGTAGTTGTTTGCTGAGTTATTATAATTATAAGGCGATGACTGATAGCCCGCAGCCTGTACATGTGAAGCAAAAACAAGCGCAGCAATTGTTAATATTTTTTTCATCATTTATCCCTCTTTTGCGTTATAAGATAAGCGTAGCTTAACACAAAAAGAAGTAAATATTCTAGGCAATCTCAGCTATGGTTTTAGTACAAGATTAGTACAAGGGTTGTGTCTAAAAGAGTCTAAACTGTACTACTTTGTCTAGCTGAGGCCAGTAAGAATGCGGCTGTCCAGCTAGAGAATGATTTAACAGTCCGTTGCTCTACCAACTGAGCTATCGAGGAATTGTAACGTTTTCAAGTGGTTAGGCGACTTCCGTGTCTTTGGTGATTTTTTTAGTACAAGTTTAGTACAAGTTCCTTAAAATTACTGTCCCACCACCCGTAGTGCGGGGCGGATTGTAGCAGGTGTTTCAGGGTCAGGTCTAGGCTTTTGTTTTGGTATCGCACCGAACAAATGCCCGACTGATAAGCGGGTATAAATCTCAGCCTGTTTAACCGTCTTATGCCCCATTAATTGCATGATGGTTCGCAGCGGGATATTATTTTCTGCCAGCATCGTCCCGTAAGTATGACGCAAGTCATGCGGGCGGATATGCGCTAAGTCAACAGCAATTCTTGCCCTGTTAAAATGGTAGCGCAGATACTTTTCGCCACAGATTAAAGGGATATGCTGCTTAACAAATTTAATCTGTTCTTCATGCAGCGGAATTGCCCGTTTGCGATAGCCCTTGCCATCAATCAGCAGGGTATTCCCTTTCTTTAAAGAAGACTCTGTTAATCTTTTCATTTCAGCGGTACGGATGCCGGTATAAGCCATAAAGTAAATCATGTCACGCGCCAAGTCTTCGCCCGTCGCGTTAGCTAGATCGTCAATCTGCTCAACAGTCAGGAATTCTTCGCGCTCAGTTAAACCCTCAACACGCGGGAACTGGTCATGCAATGGCGTCTCTAACCACTTCCAGTATTGATACGCCATCTTTGCCGCTTGTTTCATCGGGTTATAGGTTTGGCGTATCGTCGCCGCAGCGTAGTCTAAGTCTTCCAATGTTTCGAGCATAGCCTGTGCAACATTAGCAATATCACTAATCGGCTTACCAGCGGTAAAACGTTTCGCTCGGTCAATATGCGATAAATATCCTTTCGGTTTGTTTAGCCCTTTAGAGCCATTTTTATTACGCTTGTTACAAACATGTTCAACATACCAGCGGTCTAACGCTTCGTCGATAGTTTTACCTGGTACAAAGCCACTTTTAATGGCTTTTATTTCATGCACCATTTCAACCTCGCGTTCTTTTGCCGCCTCTTTAGTTGCGCCTTTGCCCATTGACTCACTGTATTGCTTACCCTCATAGGTAAACCGGATAAACCAGTTACCGTTTCTCTTTGTTACTGACATGATATAGCCCTCGTTTTTAATTAATGCAACCCTCGTTCTTGTTCAATATATTCCGTTAGGTCGCGTGGGTGAATGCGGTCAGACTTAGCACTTTTGCCAAGCCTGACTACTTTCAAGTTTTTTGCTCGCTTGAGCGTTTTTACAGAGCAGCAGCAGAATTCAGCGGCCTGAGCGAATGTAAGTAATTGAATCATATTGCAGGTGTCCTATGTAGGCACCGAAGCCAAACACAACGACCAATACTAGCATTTTCACTGCCACCATTTTAATCATGTTATCGCCTCGGTCGGTTAGTGTGTTCTATTTTCTTCCCGTAACCCTTTGCAGGGAATATGGGGAGGTCATCCAAAGGTGCGAGTATGTAATGATCTTTGCGAATGTAGCTTGGCTCAGCAAAGCAATTACATTTGTCCTCGAATGTGAATGCTTCTAGGAATTCATCACTCATTACAATTTGCATCCGTGCTCTAAACTGTGTCCCTGTCTTTGCGTTAAGGTAGTCTTTACAGGTATCGTTATTCGCAGCAGCAGCTAATTTAACGCCGCTCTCACTCTTCTCTATCTTTATATGGGTGGCAAACTCGGTAAAGCTGAGAGTTACTCTGTCCCCTATATAAAAATTAGCGGCTTTCATCAAGTCCGGTTGAATATAGATTTTAACTATCGGCTTTACTCCCAAAGCATTAGGTCTAATAGCTACGCCAACAGAGCGCTTAGTCGGTGGCCTGAGCGCTCCAGAATAGCAAGCCTCTACGTGCGTCGTGTAGTTTAAGTTTTTAAAAGCATCTAGTGCGCCCATATTGTTATGCCCCTGTTTTAGCAACGTATATAGGTGCTTTAGTAATATCAATCACCATGTTGTGCTTTCCTGTGTGGACAATATCGACTTGTTTCATGTCAAAGCGTTGTGAACGCGCAGTATCTAGCAGGGCAAACGGTAGCGACAATTCAATATAAACATTCATGTACGGCGTTTTGGTTTCTTTTTGTTTTTGCTTAATCTCCTCTGGTTTCAGGTAAGCACCTAGCGGCCTGACAGTGTAGCCCTTGAACATCTCGCCTTGTTGATCTTGATAAAGCAACTGTATCGCGCTTGAGCAGCTTGAGATGTTTGCTTTCATAAAACCTAGCGGTTTAATTAATGCTTTTTTACAGGCCATTTCCGGCAGTAATATTTTTAGTTTATACGTTTCTGCTTTTTTATTTGGTCTTAGTAGCGCTATTCCCGCAGTCTTGTCATTAGGGAACTGGAAGCGGCCTTGTCCTGCTCCATAACTAGACTTTAACTCGACGGTAAACTTTAAATCCGAAACTTTCATTTTTATTTCTCCAAGTTATTGTTAGTGCTCACAGCGCACCCATAGAGAATATCATAAATATAAGCTAAGCTAAAGTTTATTTCACCTGTGTTTGTACGGTTTCCTGAGCTGGAATCACTGCCAGCACCTCCTTTGCGATATGCTTTTGCTCATCGCTCAACCTATTCCACACGATAATCTTACCCTGATCGCCAATGTCTTCGATGACTTCAGTCAGGTAATAAGGGTCTTCAGCGTCTAGCGCTTGTGTTATCCGGTTAATAAAATCGTCGAGTTCTTCATGACCTTTTTTAATCATGGTATCCACGACTTGCTTCATTTTCACTTTCTGGCCTTTGGCGAATGAGTTGTACAGGTCGGAGAATTGCCTGGTGTCGATTGACTGCGACAGGACAAGCATTTCAAAGCACTTATCAGATTCAATCAGGCCGTTAAAATACTCTTTCTGGTTTTCGGTATAAGTGGGATTATATTTTTCTGTCAGCTCTTCGGTATATTTATTGTCATCGAACATACCTAAGAAAACATCGCTATTAAAGCCGAGACGTGACAGGGACTTGGTAATTAGATCGGTCTCAACCTTTTTAGCAAAGTCGTCATCAAAAACACCCTTGTTGTTGGCTATCTTGATCGCTGAGGTGATTTCAAAGGCAACTGTACTACCATTGCCGTCGGGGTAGGTGAACTCGGTAGACACGCGCATAAGAGGCGTAGTGGGGATTAGTTCATACTGGATATTTGTTAGCCCCCATGTAGAGCCATACATGCCCCACATGCTAGTCGCTGTTTTGATCTGGTAATAAGCGTCAATGGTGTTAAATTTACGCCCGCCGAAGCTGATTTCTTTAGTGTGGCGGGGGTCTGTTTCCTGAACAGTGTCCCAGAATTCCAGATTATTAACTACAAGTGTTTCGTCTGTTTTATCGGCCTTCATGTATCACCCCCTCGTTTGATTGAGGGGGTAATATAAATCTGGCCTAACTTAAAAACAAGCCCAGCTTATGATTTTTTTAAAACCTTTTTCACTGGGAGGGTAAGGGAGAAGCAGAATTGCGCCGCAACTAAAGCGGATTAGATTACTGCTTTTTGGCGGGTGGTTTAATTCTTCCTGTATTGCGTTTGCTAACGCTATTAGAAGCTTTTGTTTTTTTTTTGTCATTTTTTATATCCATGTAGACGGTAACCTCGGTTTCGTCGAGATAATCAGTATCAATATCCTTACATAGTGAATACAGCAGAGTAAAGAGATAAGCCCGCCGTTTTACGCTGGCTCGATTGAAAGCGTAGCTTATTGTTTCAGATTTTTCAAGCGTAGCAAAAACTTTTATTAAGTTCATATTATCTAAAATTGGCGAAACAATTTCCCCTGGTACAATTTTAGAATTTGTATAAAGTTCTTCGACGGTTGTCTTATACAGTAGCGCTAAAGTTAATAATTTATCGACCTTTGGCACGTAGGCTGTTGATAAGTTTTCCCATTGAGCGACAGCCGCAGCCGTTGCACTACAATGCCGTGCAATATGCTCTTTTGAGAAATTATGGTGCTCGCGTAGCCTTTTTAAATTATTTGCTAGTGTTGTCATGGGTTGCCCTCAGTTACATGTAATTACATAGGGATACAATTAAACCACTCATAAAACCTAAAAACAAGCTTGCCTTATATTTATTTACGCTTCAGCACTTGCCCAAAACTTAAGCCTAGCTTAGGGTTAACCCATGAGCGAAAAAACATTAAAAAAGATTTACAAGCATATCTCGCAGGCAAATATTGCCCGCCATTTCAAAATAAACCAGTCAGCAGTCGCGCAGTGGATACACAAAGGTATTCCCGCCGACAGGGTGGCAGAGCTTCACATGTTGACAGACAGAAAAGTAAGCTGTCACGAAATGCGGCCTGATGTTTTCCCTAAGTAATGTCCGGCGGCTGGGTAAAGCTCCATAGGAAGTTACTGAAGTCGCCGCTTGCGAAAAACGCTGATGCAATGCACTTATGGCTGCATCTTTTACTGACGGTCAACCATGAGGACGGGGAATTTATACTCGGCAATAAAGTTGTCGATATACCGAGAGGCTCATTAATGACAGGGCGTATTTCTCTACAAAAAACGACAGGGCTGCACCAGTCAAAAATACAAAGATTGTTAGTTTTATTCGAGGGAATGGGATTAATCGAACAACAAACTTACTCAAAATATCGTTTAGTTTCAATAACTAACTGGGGTCAGTACCAAGACCGTGAACAGCAGGTGAACAGCAGGCGAACAGCAAGTGAACAGCAAGTGAACACTAACAAGAAGGTAAAGAAGGATAAGAAGGATAAGAAAAAAGAAGAGACACGGATTTACCCAGCAGGATTAAATCTCACGGCGTGGCAAGAATACATAGCCTACCGAAGAGAAGCCAAGATAAGAAAGTTGACCATTGCAGGGGAGAATAAACAAATTGAAAAAGTTATCAGTTACGGCGGATATGATACCCAGCAGCAGTGCATCGACCAGTCAATCGCAAATGGTTGGCAAGGAATTTTCCCCCCAAGCTCAAACGCAACACCCGCCCACAAATCGAAAGCAACAACCTTTNNACGGTTGGCAAGGAATCTTCCCAGTGCAAGACAACTGCCACAAATCGAAAGCAACAACCTTTATCGACCGAGTGCTTGACGATGGGTTCCATTAACAAATTGTTTATTACCCTACAAGCACGTTACGGCAACCAGTGGGCTAGTCAGTGGGACGACGAACGCCTGCTTAAGTTTGCCAAACACGAATGGTACGAGGCGTTAAAACATTTTTGCATTGATGACATAAAACGAGGGCTTAAAAAATATCAGGGCGATTTCCCGCCAAACATTATCCAGTTTTCAAAAGCCTGTGAAGCCACAGGTAAGCCAGCGCCATGTTATGAGCTTTGGGGGCAACCTGACGACATTTTAAAAATAGAAGCAGACAAGCCTAGCAATTATAAAGAGCATGGTAACGAGGTCATTGATGAGCTGAGGGAGATAATCAAGTAATGATGTTTCACAGCAAAGGGAGGGATTATCTAATTGTAAGTGACCGAGAAATATGGAGCTGTCTCGATGACAACCATAAGGCGCATATAAATAATCTGGTAGAGAATTTTAACGCCAGTGTGAGATTTATTAAATCAGGTGACAAAGTATTTTTTAAGAAGAGGGTTAACAGATGACTGACTGGACAGAAGAAGAGTGGGGCAGAATTGAATCAGCTATTGATAATTCAGAATATAAATATCGGCCTGAGTTTGTTTTGTGGCTATTAAGGAATAAAAAGGTCTGGGATGCCTTTGATAAATACACACGTGATGCCATGAAAATAAAACATCGCAAACGTTTTGGGGCGCGGGCAGTGATGGAAATCGTGCGCTGGTTCTCAGCAGTCGAAGACTCTTACCCAATGTTTAAAATCAATAATAACTATACCCCAGACCTTGCGCGGCTGTTGATGGCGTTAGAGCCTAGCCTTGAAGGGTTTTATGAGATCAGAAATAGCACAGAACGCAATGCAGGCGTTTTTAAACAAATAGCATGAACGTCCTCGATCTGTTTTCTGGTATTGGCGGCTTTACCTATGGCCTTGAATCAGTCGGCTTTAACACAGTGGCATTTTGTGAGAACGAACCCTATATGCAGAGTGTTTTAAAGCGTCACTGGCCTGAGATAAAAATCTACGATGACGTGCGAAAACTTACAAAGCGAAAACTGGACACAGATGAAATTACCATTGACGTTATTACAGGGGGCTGGCCTTGTCAGCCAGTATCACAAGTCGGCAAGCGCAAGGGCAAAAGCGACGACCGTTATCTCTGGCCTGAAATGTTTAGAGTCATCAGCGAAGTCCGGCCTCGTTGGGTTATTGGTGAAAACGTTGCTGGAATCGTCAAAATGGGAATCGACTCGGTGCTCTCTGATCTGGAAGGTGTCGGCTACACCACGCAAACGTTTGATTTACCGGCTGCGAGCGTCGGAGCTAACCATCAGCGAAGACGAATGTTTATCGTTGGGCATAACGAAACATCTTTGGCCTACACCCCTGGCGAGGGATTACAAGGACAGCCCAGCCCCAGTTTATCGCAACGGCAAGAAACAGTTAGACACAATTGGGCGCGTCATCGGTGGTTGCCCACACCCAGAATTTGCCGAAGAGGTGATGGGGTTTCCAAAAGGATGGACAGACTTAAGGGAATAGGCAATAGCGTGGTGCCTGCCCTAGTGGCAGAGATCAGCGGGGCAATACTGGCAGCAGAGCATTTTGCACATGAACAATACTGATTACCTTTACGCTGAAATTTATAAAGGTGCATTACGTGCCGGAGCACTTGAGCATTCAGCTAAAGCAGCCGCCGAAGTGGGGTTAAGTGAGTATAAGAAAAACAGGTATAAAAACATAAAAACATTAGTTAGTGAAATGATTAAAAACGCAAAAAAAAGAAACTTTTAAGGGGTGGGTATGAGATCAATTACAGCATGGGACGACGGTGTATTGAAGACACTAAATATTGAAATCTGGGCAAAAATGAGGCACACAACGAGTAAGGCAATATTGCAGCGACTACGCAAAAACTACAGCGAAGACGAAGCTATTAACTTACCAAAATATAAGCAGCCATCAGCGGTTGTAAGAGGTAAAGCTGCACGGAAGTATGACACCGATTTAAGGTCTACTGCTGACAGACTTTGGCTTAAGTTTATAAGAGGCGGAATGAAACACGCATGAAAATGGAGACCTGTATCGGGGAGGATACAGTTTGCACTGTTGAGTTTGATTACTCAAAAGCGCAGGAGCCAATTTATTATGGGCCAATGGCAAGCCCTGGTTGTGAGGCAAGTGTAGATATAACAGGAGTATGGGTAGGTAATGGAGATTTTTATGAAGACTTAAGTGAAAAATGTTTAGAACGCCTTGAACAAGAGTGTATTGATTACGCTCATTTAATGGGCATACCTGAAAGAGAGAGAGATTATGACTGACCAAAATCGCGGGTTTTTATACCCTGTAAAAGAAAAGAAAAGCGAAAAATCGCCTTCCATGACGGGCAAAATTGTTATAGCGCCTGAGCTGGCAGGCAGGGAGATTGAGATAGCAGGCTGGACGACAACATCAAAAGCAGGCAATAAATACATAAGCCTGTTAGTCAGTGAGCCATATCAGGCACAACAGGCGCAGCCGCAACAAAATACAGGCTATCAGGCACAGCAAAACTTTAACACACCACCAGCGGCCCCATTAGCTGATGATTTTGATGACAGCGATATACCTTTTAATTAGGTGGACACATGACAACCACGATAAAAACATGTTTTAAGTGCCATCATGAAAAGCCTTTGAGTGAGTTTTATAAGCATTCTCAAATGGCTGATGGTTATTTAAACAAATGCAAGCAGTGTAACAAGTTAGACGTGCGAGTAAACCGCAGGAATAATGCTGAATATTACAAAAAATATGACCGTGAGCGAGGCAATAGGCAAAGCTCTGATTATGTGTGTCAGTATAGAGACAGTAATCCAGAAAAGTATAAGGCGCATTGTGCAGTTAACAACGCGGTCAGAGACAAACGATTATTTAAAGAACCATGCTTTATGTGCGGTGATGAAAAAACGCATGGGCACCATCCTGATTATTCTAAGCCGTTGTCCGTGATCTGGTTATGCCCTAGCTGCCATAAGCGGATACATGCTTACGAAAGTAAGGTTTTAGCGATGAGAATCTTAAGGTAATGAAAAATGATCGTAATAATAGAGCTGCCTTATCCACTGCCGACTTGGAACAGAATTCTGGCAATGCACCCGTGGCAGAGGAAAAAACTGCGAGATTTGATTCACTCGTCAACATCACAGTTACGAGTTACCGGAAAGCAAAACACGACCCTGATGGCATATCGGTTAAAGCCGTTTTGGATGGAATTGTACGGGCTGGAATACTTACAGACGATTCGACCGAACAAGTCAAGAGCATTAAATTTGAAAGTATTAAAAGCAAAGAAGAAAAAACGTTAATAACAATCACAGATGAGGTGTAAAGCTTCACGTGGAACCAGGGGAATTTAAAATGAGTAAAAAAGAAAAACGATTAATGACTATAGGCCACTACATTGACGAAAAATGCCCTCAATGTGGCATGGACTTAATCGGGAATAATTTAGGTGAGAAATGGTGTGGTTACTTAACCTGTAACTATGGCCTGATTGATTTAACAGAAAAAGGCGCAGATGTGTCAGTGGAGAAAAAAATGAGCATAACAGAACTAAAAAAAGAAGGTGTAAGCGCCGACGATGTTTTAAAGGATGCAGTCGGGGAGTTACAGGATGTTTTAATTATTGGTTGGGGTAGCAACGGTGAGCAGTTTATTTCTGGGAATGTAGACAGGGGCGATGAGCTTATCTGGTTATTAGAAACCTGCAAAGCAACCATCATGCAGCAATACACAGAAGATTGAAAGGCTACTACAAAAAAATAGGCGGTGCTTTAGTCCCCGATGATGACGCCACGGTAGACCAGCTACAAAAGCTGAAAACTGGTGAAGTTTATTCGGTGGATTTAAAGCGCCCGCGTAACGTTAAATTTAATAGAAAATTTCAGGCGTTGGTTGATCTGGTTTATGACAATCAGGATAAGTACCATAGCCGCGAAGCCTTACTAACTGAGTTAAAAATTCAGGTAGGCCACTATGAAGAACACATTACTTTAGGTGGTAAGCTTGTTTTACAGCCAAAATCAATCAGTTTTGCCAGCATGGATGAAGACGAGTTCTCAATATTCTATAGCAAGGTTATCGACGTGGTTTTGCGCTTTTTTCTCAAAAACATGGATGAAGACGAACTAAACAGCATGATTGAAAGTGTTTTAGGTTTTGTCTGACAGCCCCTTTATGTATTCAACTATGTCAGCCTTTCTATAACGCACCATTGCCCCGATCTTAACAAAAGGGACTTTAGGTTTTTCTTTGCATCTATCATTGTTAAGCCAAGATACAGACACTTTCAAGTATTCAGCGGCTTGTGGGGTGGTAAATAGTTCATTTTCAGGCGTCATCTTTATTATTCCAGCAGTTTTTTCTGATTATACACGGTTTATAAGCGCCGCTAAATATTAAAGCCAGCTTATCAGTGATAACGTGTGTTATGTCAAAACTGAGAAAATCAGCAAAGGGGCAGGATTGCCAAGTAAGGGTCAGCGGTCATTGTAACCGCGACAGCTCTACCGTAGTGCTGGCNNTCAGCAAAGGGGCAGGATTGCCAAGTAAGAGTCAGCGGACACTGCAACCGCGACAGTGAAACCGTGGTGCTGGCTCATGTAGGCAAGTCACACATGGGCGGGAAGTGTACCAATTTACACGCGACATTTTGCTGTTCAGCTTGCCATGATGTAATAGACGGGCGGGTGTATACCCAGATACCCGCGCAGGTTTTAAACGTTTGGAAATATGAGGGCATGATGAGAACACAACTAATATGGTTAAAAGACGGGTTAATTACCATTGAAAGCTGACATATTAACTATGCTCAACTCAAAGGGCGTACGTTTTGATGGTGCCGGTGGTGGGCTACCCACGTTAACAGCCGACGACCTGAACGCCGCTACAAGCTTCTGTAACCCTACCGGCCTAAACATGCTTAAGGTTAGGATATGCGGGGACGACAGCGAAGCACACACCGCCTTTAAGTCAATTTATAGCGATGTTCAAAAAATAGCAAAACGTTGGCGGTCAACAGAAAAAGAGGCGCGAATAAAAGCCCTGGTGCAGCTTGCCATGTTCGAGGCCAATAAAACGCCGGTATGTCCAGCCTGTAAGGGTAGGAAATTTAATCGGTTTCATAAGCCCTGTACCCCCTGCAAGGCTACCGGCAAATATATCATCAAAAACAGTTTAAGAGCTAGAGCCTTGAGTGTATCCCATAGCACATACACGCGGATATGGGAGCGCCGGTTAATAGAGGTTTTACAGTTAATCAGTGATAAAGAAAATCAGGCGTTAACACAGATCAGAAAAAAAATAGGGCATTGACAGCCGATATAATAAACAGGGATAATACCCATGCCGATACATGGTTTCGGTACATGTAAGAGTTAGCCCTCGTAACATGGGAAAGCCCCCTTAATCGGGGGCTTTTTTTATGTGCGCTTTGTTCCCAGCTTAACGCCGCTTTTCTGGCGTGGTGGTGCAGGGGTGATAATAGTAACTTTCACAACAGGAGTGACGGTCAAAGCCCTATCATCTATAAGTAACAATTTTTGCATTTTAGTTTTACAGTTCACGCGGTTAACGTGGGATTGCAAAAACCCCATTGTTTTAGACGCGTCGTTCCCTATGCACTCATAAAACGTTTCAGCGCCCGCGTCATATCGAATAAAATCCCCAATAGGTATAGCGCCCTTTGCATGTTTTGATAGATACATTTTCAGCCCTCTTTGATTTCTATAAATTCGGATTCCCACGGCTCGTATGGATTCAGCATGTTATCAGCCCAGATAGATATAGCCTGACATTCCGTACCCAGCGGCAGGGGTGCCCTGCAATAGTCACAGACACTATCTGATAACTTCCCTAGTACGGCGGGGGGATTTAACGCCACCCCCTTAACGTATTTAACATGCTCCCCAGGGTATTTGCTCCCGTCGCCCACGCGCCCCTTCATACCGTTGGCGCAGGTCGTGCATAATAAAAGCCGCTTCATAGGAATAGCTTAGCAATAGCGACAATGGCAAGGGTCACGGCTACAATCACCATAACTTCATACCATTTCAATTCCTTACCTGTTTTTTGCGATTCAATTAAGAATTTAGCCGTTTGCGCGTTAAGATTAGCGATAGTCGCTAAAATCTGCTCATGTTCATCTTTTTCTTTATCAGTCATAATAACTCACCTCAAATTCAAATTTAGGCATCCTGCAATGCCGCCTAAGCGACTATTGCAGGGTAGCCCTTGCCTTAGTATCAACGTAACAATGCGGGCTAACCCTTAAGCCGGTTAGCATGTTCTAGCCGTTTTATCAGCGCTTCCACATCCTGCATACTGTCAGTATATAGCAATGTTTCAATAAACGTGTCTTCAAGATTATACAGAGCGACATAATATTGAAGGTCGTTAGTTTCGCGCTTGTCTCTGTCGTCATATTCCGACCAGACTTTAACGATATACCCCGCCATTATATCAGTAGACAAAAAGCACGGGCAAACATCATTTTTCCAGCTAGAATCAGTCCAGATAGAATCGCCCTGCCAGTCTTTCATTAGCGGGGTGTCGTCGTAGTCGGGGAAGTGGTATTTATAATCAGCCATTGTTTAGCCCTCCGGTTAGTCCCTGAAATAATCAGGATTAAGTTTGATTTGTTTTGCCGCTTGTTTGCAGATACAGACGCCGCCCGCTATCGTTGGAAAGTCTCCACATTCCCGCAGCTTATCGGCTACATAGCGGGGCATAGGGTTAAGACATTTTATCCAGTCAGATAAAGCAATATCATTAAAGCCTTTATTTTTAGAGGTTAAAATTCTATCAATGCCTATGTTGCGCTTTACCCGCTCCAATACGCCACTATCCACAAACTGCGAATAGTACACGCTATGTGAGCATTGATTACCCCTGTAATCTTTTCGTGAGTGTTCCATTGTTCAGCCCTCAATTAGTTAAGTTACCGTCGCCGTTTTCCTTGACCAGCCGCTTGATAGTGTTATAAACACCTAGCGCGGTTTTATCCCCGCCCGTCATTTGATAGCGGTCGCTATGGAGTGGTGATTTTTTAAGGTTTAAAAACTGCGCCCATTTTTCGCCGGTTATCGTGTTTTTTTCATCAGGTGACAGCTCGCTGGCGTCGGTGTCTTCTACCATTGTAACCCCGCCGTTATAAGCAAGGTTATATTCACCCCTTAAAAAAATCGCGTCATGCTCATTCAGGTTATTTTCGATTGTTTCACCTTTCCAAATTAATTTATATTTCATGTTTTAGCCCTCTTAATTAGCCGGTTTAATTACAGTGTAAAACGGGTTTATATTATGCACCGTGCGCAGCAAGGTTTCAGCATGGTCTATGCTATCGGCTTCTATATTAAAGCCCTGATTATGCGAACCGTAGCGCCGGATATAATCGCCAGACCACTTATGCGGCCTGCTTACTTGCATATTGTGAGTAATATTAAATTTCATTTTAGCCCCCTTATCGTATAAAAAGTTTACCAGGTGAATTCCCCTGGTTAGGATTAAGATTAATCCACAACAGGGCACGGCCTACCATGCCCTGTAATTGATTAACTAATCTCAGACTCTAAATAAACCTCCCGTATTTCATCAGCGCCCATACAGCCGCCGTCAGTCATAAAAACCGTGCTTCCTTCAATGCGGTCAATTTGTCTTAATTCGTACTCGTCCATGCCTGTAAATTCATTGTAAACCGTGCTTAGCGGGTCGCGTACAAAATCACCATGTTGTAAATCTTTAGAGTTCATTAGATCACCTCTTTATGATTGTGAGCCGCCCTAATAACGCGGCTGGTTTTGATGTTGAAAATCTCCGATATATCCCAGCCGTAACTATAATACACTTCAGCAAGTTGTATCGCGCCTTCAGGTGTATGCGCGTAGCCGCTCTCAATGTCGCGGCCTTTCGTAGCGGAAAATGTATATTCTTTATTTTCCATAATTAACCCCAGATAGCCGCGTTATATTCTGGCAGTTCGCCAACAAGAGCACAGCGCACCTTATTGACTAGTTCATCCAGTAAAGGGTACTCAGTATCAATATTATATTTAATGCACTCTAATGACTTTAAAACTTGCGCGATAGGCATTTCCTTTGCATACCGCTCTAAAGAGCGCGGGAATTTTTCATAGCGGTCTATGTCGTGGCGGGTATGGTAGAAACGATATACAGCGCGGTGGTTAAGCATGTATAAATACCCCATAAGCCGCAAGACACCATCATAATCACGGTTATTTTTATTATAAGTGGTGCCGAATCCCAATCTTACATAAGTATTGCGCCCGCCGAATTCAGCAAGCCCGACATGCTGATATTTTGACCCGTTCGCCGTGTAGTCATAGCCTGACAAAGTTTTGGCAAGGTCGAGAAAAGTTTGTGTGTCTAATTCCATTGTGCTCATGAGTTTAGCCCTCTATGGTTCGTGTTAAAGTCACCAGGGGAAAAAGCCCTGGTAAACTTCAAGCTTAAAATAAGCCTGTTATATGGCACCCGTAAAGATGCCATATAGCCGGATTACTCGCCGCTCTCGTCGGTGAAAAAATAATGGTCCGCCGCGTAGTCGTAGTAAATGCCGACGCCGTTTATTTTATCCACGAATTCAGCATAGCCTATGCTTTCCTTACTAGCAAAGCACTCGCCCCAGCACATACCCCGTGCGTAGTCGATAGCGTTTGCCTCTGTGGCTTCAGCGCCCTGTAAAATTGCATCAAAAGTGTTATATGTAGTCATGGTTTAGCCCTCGTTGGTTTAGTTAATCCACAGGAGCGCATAGGTTGCCCGATACGCTCCGATTGATTAGCTATTTAATCAGGTCTTTAAAAGCATACGGTACGGAAGCCAGCGCACTATCAAGCGCCTCTTTAGCCTGTTTTACATTGTCTTTAGCCTGCATTAACTGCTCAAAAGTCACGGCCTGAATTGACTCAAAGCGCTCGATTAAGCCATTATCTGCGGACGGGTTAAACTTATAAGTAAAGTTACCCGTTGGCGTTTGCATAAAACTATTAGTATCAACCTCGCCAAAATAAATACTATCTTTGAAATAGTTAACAGTGCAATCTGTATTATTATCAGGTTGATTTATATCAAAGCGTACGCTTGCCGAATAATCAGCATCAACCCAGATGCGGGCGCTTGTTACCTTTGCCGCGTCATCCTGAAAAGCTTTGCAAACTTTATCGAATTTAGCAGACCGCGCACCGCTGGTAATTTTGCAGCGCTCACCGTCAAAAGGTTTAAAATGCTTTTCAATTAGTGGGATTAATTCAAGGCCGATAGCTGCAAGGTCTTGTTCGCCTTTTAGCTGGTCGCTGAATTTGTTTTTTTGAAATGTCGTCATGTTGTTCATGTTATAGCCCTCTGTTGGGTGGTGGTTGATATAATCAAGGGCACCCGTCAGGATACCCTTTGTTATATTAACGTTCGTAGTCTACCCCGTTATCATTGCAGATCATCTCAGCAAGATCATGCGCGTAGTTGTTAAGCGCTTTATAGCCGGTTACAATTTCAAGTTGTAGCAGGTTTTGACGCACGGCCGATACGTTCATTAGTTTAGCTTCAACACTGCCATGCGACCGGCTTTGTTTTTCTGCCAGCGCCCGCACGTGCCGTGCTTTCTGGTACTTAGTGCCGGATTGCTGCCAGCTTAAGAACTTGTTGTATAAATC
>LGVF01367525.1_pt1 | contig 15741 bp, 13 predicted proteins | sample 469901 | NCBI WGS metagenome assembly LGVF01 (sample SAMN03893561, study PRJNA290197) | marine sediment metagenome | material: sediment; isolation source: combined push core samples #3730, #5133, and #5579 collected at Hydrate Ridge | place: Pacific Ocean: Hydrate Ridge
AAGTTATACTCAGATAACTTTTGCACCATACCCTCGCGAACATCACGCCACGCACTATGTACCGCACAATATTTGTCCCGCTCACAACAACCCACCTCAACAAGGCATTTATTAATATGCAGCGGATCCTCCTGTGCCTTAAAGATATCGTAGACTGTAATATCTTTAGGGTCCTGCTTAAGATAAAAACCGCCACCGACACCACGTTGAGAACCTACAATTCCAACCTTTACCAGCGGCTGAAATATTTTTGTTAAAAATGCTGGTGTCACGTCCTGTGTCCGACAAATATCTTTTTTAAGAATAATTTCCCCCTGAGGAAATTTCGACATGTACAGGATAGCTCGAACAGCATATTCTGTGGCGCGTGTAATAATCATAATCGTCCCTACTTAATTGTTAACTGTTATTGTTATAAATAAGGCTCTTGCCATTTTTTGTCAACCTATTTCCTCGTTAACCCTCAGGTACTTGACATAAACATCCTTCACAACCATCATTAAATCAATGACAACTCAAATCACACCACATAAATATGTTGGACGTTTTGCCCCAAGTCCAACTGGCCCACTTCACTTTGGCTCTTTAGTGACTGCCATTGCTAGCTACTGCCTGGCCAAGCAACAAAATGGTCAGTGGCTAATTCGTATTGATGACCTTGACCAGCCTCGCGTTGTCACTGGTATGGCTGACAAGATTTTACACCAACTTGAGGCCTTTGGACTCCATTGGGACGGCCCCATCACATATCAAAGTAATCAGACAAAACGCTATGCAGAGATTCTCGACTATCTTGACCAGCTCGATCTCACCTACCCATGCTGGTGCTCTCGCAAGGAAATATTAGCCAGTGCTCCACACTTTGGCATTGATGGACCAATTTACCCACGGACATGCTTAAACAATGCCAGCACTAAGGACAAAAACCCTGCATTACGGCTCAAAACAACTCCCACACCAACGATCTACCAAGATGACCTTCAAGGCTGCATACAACAGATTCTAGAGACTGATGTCGGCGATTTCACTTTATGCCGTGGTGATGGCGTTTTCTCTTACCAACTGGCTGTGGTGGTTGACGATCACGACAGCGGTATAACGCATGTCGTTCGCGGTCGTGACCTGCTGGCATCTACACCGAGGCAAATTTACCTGTTTAACTGTTTGGACTTTAGTGTTCCTTGCTATACCCATCTCCCCTTAGCATTGGACCCATCGGGTGAAAAGATTAGTAAACGTCACCATCAGGTCGCATTTTGTGACACCCAAACGCCACAGTTTTTTCTGTATAAAGCCTTAAAATTCTTAGGCCAATCACCGCCACTTGATCTGATTAATCAACCAACTGGGATCATAATCAATTGGGCTATTCGCCATTTTTCTATCCAAAACATTCCAGTTAAAGACCAACTCATCAAACTGGACAACGACCAAATCTCGACTTAGCCCTATCAATCAGCAATAAAAAAGGCGAGCCCAAATGAGCTCGCCTTTTTGTTTCACCACGATAACTAAGAATAATTACTTAGCTAAAGCCTTTACATACTCACGGTTTGTCTTGGCAATAAATTTAACACTAATGCCCTGCGGACAAGCCGCTTCACACTCGTAATGGTTGGTACAGTTACCAAAACCAGCGTCGATCATTGCTTCAGTCATGTTATTGACACGCTCAGCAGCTTCGATTGCACCCTGTGGCAATACAGCCATTTGAGCAATCTTAGCACTGGTAAATAACATTGCACTGCCGTTAGGACAGGCAGCAACACAAGCACCACAACCGATACATGCAGCAGCATCCATTGCATAATCAGCATCAGGTTTAGAGATCAATGTTTGATTCCCCTCACCAACTTCACCAGTATAAGCCGAAGTGTAACCACCAGACTGAATGATTTTATCCAAAGCATCGCGATCTACTGCGAGGTCTTTGATTACTGGGAACGCTTTTGCACGCCAAGGCTCTAGTGTCAGGCTGTCGCCATCACTAAATTGACGCATGTGCAATTGACATGCTGTTGTTTTCGCTTGAGGACCGTGAGGAACACCGTTAACAACACAACCGCAAGTACCACAGATACCTTCGCGACAATCGTTATCGAATTCGATTGGATCAATACCGTCACCAATCAATTCCTCATTGACTTCGTCAAGCATTTCAAGGAAAGAGCTGTCGGGGCTAACATTCTTTGCCTCGTACTGCTCCAGCTTGCCCTTCTCCTCAGGGCCATTCTGGCGCCATACATAAAGTGTTAAATCCATTATTTATAGCTCCTTACTGCAAGTTTAACGTTTTCGAATTTCAATGGCTCTTTGTGCAGCTCAGGTGCCTTACCTTCACCCTTGTATTCCCATGCTGCAGCATAGCAGAAGTTCTCATCATCACGCATTGCTTCGCCATCATCCGTTTGGAACTCAGTACGGAAGTGACCACCACAAGACTCCTTACGATGCAGAGCATCAGTTGCCATAACTTCAGCAAACTCAAGGAAGTCCGCTACGCGACCAGCATCTTCAAGCTGACCATTACGTTGACCAGATTTGCCAGTCACATTAACATTCTGCCAGAACTCCGCGCGCAGTGCAGGGATCTCTTTCAGAGCATAGTTGAGGCTCTTCTCGCTACGTGCCATACCAACGTTCTCCCACATGATCTTACCAAGAGCACGGTGGAAAGAACTAACGGAACGCTTACCGTTAACACTCATCAACTTATCAATGCGAGCTTGAGCTTCTTCACGTGACTTAGCAAACTCAGCATGCTCGTCAGTTACTTCACCAGGTGTTACACCTGCGAGGTAGTGACCGATAGTGTAAGGGATAACGAAGTAACCATCAGCAAGACCTTGCATCAGAGCTGAAGCACCCAGACGGTTCGCACCGTGAACTGAGAAGTTTGCCTCACCCAATACAAATAGACCTGGGATGTTACTCATGCAGTTGTAATCAACCCACAAACCACCCATTGAGTAGTGAGGTGCTGGGTAGATACGCATAGGCTGCTTGTATGCATTCTCGTCAGTAATTTTCTCATACATTTCGAACAGATTACCGTAACGCTCGCTAATCAGATCCTCACCGACACGATCAATAGAACTTTGGAAGTCGAGGTAAACACCACGCTTACCTGGTCCTACGCCACGCTCATCATCACATTGCTCTTTTGCCGCACGTGAAGCGATATCACGTGGAGCCAAGTTACCGAATGATGGGTACTTACGCTCAAGATAGTAATCACGATCGCCTTCAGCAATTTCACTAGCAGGCTTTTCGCAATCTTCCGAGCGCTTAGGAACCCAGCAACGACCGTCATTACGTAGAGACTCTGACATAAGAGTCAGCTTTGACTGATGATCGCCACTTTGTGGAATACACGTTGGGTGGATCTGCGTGTAGCAAGGGTTAGCCATGTAAGCACCTTTTCTACATGCTTTCCAAGCCGCTGTTACACTACATCCCATAGCGTTTGTTGAGAGGTAGAACACGTTGACGTAACCGCCTGTTGCAAGAACAACAGCATCGCCCCAATGAGATTCCATCTCACCAGAAACAAGGTTACGTACGGTGATACCTTTAGCCACACCGTCAACAACAACAAGATCAACCATCTCTGTGCGTGGGTGCAATTTAACAGTACCCGCTTTAACTTGGCGAGATAGTGCTTGGTATGCACCAAGAAGAAGCTGCTGACCAGTTTGACCACGCGCGTAGAATGTACGAGAAACCTGAGCACCACCGAATGAACGGTTAGAGAGCAGACCACTGTACTCACGAGCAAATGGAACACCTTGAGCAACACATTGATCAATGATGTTATTACTTACCTGAGCCAGACGCCAAACGTCAGCCTCACGAGCACGGAAGTCACCACCTTTGATGGTGTCATAGAACAAGCGGAAGACGCTGTCACCATCGTTGTGATAGTTCTTAGCGGCGTTGATACCACCTTGTGCCGCGATACTGTGCGCACGACGAGCACTATCTTGATAGCAGAACGCTTCAACAGCGTAACCAAGCTCACCAAGTGTTGCTGCACCAGCACCACCAGCAAGACCAGTACCAACCATCAGAATTTTGTACTTACGCTTATTTGCTGGGTTAACAAGCTTCATATCAAAACAATGCTTGTCCCAAGTCTTTTCAATTGGTCCGGTAGGACACTTTCCATCTAATATCACGATGTACCCTCCTAAACGTTAATCAGGCCCAGAAGTATGGACACCGGGATAGAGATAAAACCAACAAAAATTACGATAGCTGCAGCACGTGCGATCTTTTCCATAACAGGAAGAGTGCTGCCATTCAGAACACCAAATGTCTGAAAGAGACTCTGTACACCATGACTGAGGTGCAATAACAGAGTAACCATCGCACCAACGTAGATTGCACTGATGAAGAACTTTTGAAAGCTCAATACCATCATTGTGAATACGTCGTTACGGCCAAGAGCGTCCATAGGTAGTGCACTTACAGAGATCTCTGGGTTGGTCAAATGCATGGTGAAGTGGAACAAGTGATATACAGCGAAAGCCAAAATAGCGAGGCCAGTGTAGATCATTGTCTCTGCACCAAATGAAGTACGGATGTTTTTCTTCTGGTTGTAATCGATAGGACGTGCCGCACGATTTTCCAGAGTGAGCTGAATACCAAAGAAGATATGCAACCCAAAAAGACCAAGCAATACAATGCGGAAGATCCAAACGATTGGACCTAGTGCATGTAAGTGCTCAGCGTACGCATTGATACCATCCGCGCCAACAAAAATGGATGAGTTACCAAGCAGGTGGACGATGACAAAACCAACCAGGCACATGCCGGTCGCTGCCATCACGAGCTTTCTTCCAATAGAACTTTGAAGCATTTGCATAAATCTACCTATCCTTAAAAGTTTGTTCTGAACAGTGGATATAACTTGATCTCAACACAAGCGCCCCCTGTCCCGTCAAAACACCACTACGGCTCCGGCTTCAATTCGGTGGTGGCCTCCAACTTACAAAAATGTTCATAATTCTTTACCCCCTACATAAAAACGTTAAAACTCAAAACACCTCACAGCCAACATTAAAACGACAGGCATATACGAGGATCACATATTCCGCTAATACTAAACATCGTTTGATAAAATTGCAAAAGGAAATTGTATACAGTGTGCATTTTGTTTTATCGCGAAGCGAGAGGATGACTGCTACAGCACAAGAAGGCGCACCGCACATGCAACAATAACAAGGGTTACAACACGGCGAATCCAATCATGGCCTTTGGCTACAGCAAGGCGTGCTGCGACCATTGCTCCAACAGCGTTTCCACTCGCAAGAACGCTACCTAGAAGCCAATCAACCTGACCATGCCAAGCAAATATCATCACTGCTGGCAGATTGAAAATTAAGATCACCACAACCTTAAGCACATTGCCTTTAACAAGATCCATTCCGGCCATCATGGTTACCATCAAAATTAAGAAACCAACTCCAGCTTGAATAAAACCACCATAAATTCCGATTATAAAAAAACCCAGCAACATTGGCCAGCGTAGCTGCCACTCTCCCTCCTGTATAGCGTGACGAAAGCGCTTAACAGGATCAATGGTGGTAACGACCAACATCAACAACATCACCACTGCCAGCACTTGACGAAACAACTTCTCATCAATTGTGACGGCCAAACTGGCACCAATCACAGCGCCAACAATAGCTGGAAGCGCACACATCAACGCTATTTTCCAACTCAAAACGCCACTATTTTTATAACTTCGCAAGGCACAAATGTTTTGTACGACGATCGCGACACGGTTTGTTCCGTTGGCCTCAACAGCGGGTAGGCCGATAAAAATCAATAATGGTAGCGTCAATAATGAGCCGCCGCCTGCGAGAATGTTTAGGAAACCACTGACAACCCCAACACCAGCCAAAATGATCAATTGCCACCAATTAACATCCACCGGAAGCTCCCCCTACAATCTCTTTAACCACGACTCCAGCCACGAATAGGCCAAACAACGACGGCAGGGTAGAGATTGAGCCCAGCGGTACACTCTGCCACTTCTCACCGCTTACGCGCGTCGCCGCTTCACCCTCGTGTGCTAACGGGTGAAACTCCTCGGTCGAGTACACCACTTGGACACCAGAATCAACACCGCGACGGCGCAATTCCTTACGCATAATTCGCGCTAAACGGCATTTTTGCGTGTCGAAAAGGTCTGCGACTTTAACCTGAGCTGGGTCGATTTTATTTGCCGCTCCCATTGATGAGATCACCCTTAATTGACGATCTTTGCACTGCTGAATTAAATCAATTTTTGCCGAGATCGTGTCGATACAGTCCAAGACATAATCATACTTTTCGCTGAGCAACAATTGTGCACTTTCACTGCGATAACGCTCATCATGAAGCGTAAGTTGGACCTGTGGATTGATCGCTTGACAGCGTTTGCCAACCACCTCAACCTTTAACATGCCAAGCGTATGGTCTAGGGCGTGCAACTGGCGATTGATATTTGTCACACTAAAGTGATCGAAATCGATAAGGGTTAAATGACCAACCCCTGCTCGAACGAGTGCTTCCACCGCATAGCCACCAACACCACCGACACCAAACACCGCCACGTGACTATTTTTTAGCGCTGAAACACCATCACGACCTATAAATAATTCGGTCCGACTAAAACGATTCTGCACCACCTTCACACCTCACTTTTCCAGCCTGCTGACAACTTCAACAGCCGTCGCGCATTATCCTGCGTAGTGTTCAACACATCCTGTTCTGATTCATTACGTAACTGTGCTATTTTTTGGCCAATGTGCGTTAAAACCGCCGTCCAGTCCTGCGGCCCGTAGTGCTGTGGCCACGGCGCATCGGTTTCCAGTACCAGCATTTCAGCAGGCAGCTGCGTAACCGCCTCAGCCACATGTCGTGCTTTATCATTCAGAATCAGCCGACCAACACCAATACCAAAACCTAACTTATGCAGGGCAAGAGCCACCTCGACACTCGCTGAATAGCCGTGAACAATGCCACCAACTGTCGCGGCCGATTCCTGCTGTAATATCTCTAACAAACGACCATAACGCTTAACACAATGGAGAATCAATGGTTTACCAACCTCTAACGCTAAACGTATTTGCTGCCGCAACACAATCTCTTGGTTCTCGCCACTGGATTCAAGCGCAGCATCTAAGCCAACCTCACCAATTGCCACCACCTGCGGATGATGGAGTAACCTTTTTAACTGTTGCCGACAGGTCTCACACCAACAATCAACTTGCTGAGGATGTAAGCCAAGCGCCAACAAAACATTTGGCTGGTCAGCAAATTGCGCCAACATGAGGTGCCAATCTTCTTGGGTCACAGCCGGTACGAGCACAGGACCAGACATTTTTAGCTGTTGAGGCAACAAGTGTAGATGGATATGTGTATCAAACAAGAGACCCCTCGTTTCTCGCATATAAGTTGATGGTTAACGTGCCCAGCAAGGCTTAATTGCTATTTGCTAGCGAGTGTGTTACTTCTTCCGGCCTAGTAGCCTGTCGAACTTAACATGGACCTACTGCGAAATAGCCTGACTTGGCCCATATTCCCGATAATTATCGACANNTTATCGACAAATAGGCCAGCTATTCGCTCTCAAATTCTCGAAAATCTGGTCTCAAGCAGTCTGTTTCTCGCTACGGCCCGTCAAGCCCGACAGACTGCTAGCGAAATCATTCATATTCAAATCATACAGTTATGGAGAGTGCTATGGAAGTTTCATTCAAACCAAGCGGTTGCTGCGCGCAGAATATTAAAATAGAATTAGATGATGATACCATCACCCGAGTTGAATTCAAGGGGGGCTGTCGCGGAAATACTTTGGCACTAGGCCGCTTGGTTGCGGGTCAAAAAATGGAAACCGTTTCTGCGTTATTGCGCGGCATCCCATGTCGAGGAAAATCGAGTTGCCCAGACCAACTAGCGCTGGCACTTGAAAAACTCATCGATGGCGAAAGCCTAGTAACAGAATAGCTATTTTAGTGACCAACACTAGTACTAAAAACTGTAGCGCAGGCCAAGGTAAAGGTTGGAGTTGTCCTCAAACTGGCCAAAAAACGTGTGATTCTCTTCGCCAACAAATACGTTAGCACCAAGGTAAAGACTAAGGGCATCACTGGCTTTATATTTAAGGGTAGGGCGCAGATAACCATCGCGATCGGAGGGCGACCAATAACCAAACAGTGACAGTTGCAAGTTTTGGCTGAGGGCCTGTTTGGTCAAACGTAAGGTGACGACATGGCGAGCGCGGTCTTTTTTGACGCTTCCCACTGGCTGGGTTTGACGGTAGGCACTGTAGTCTTCCATGTATTCGAGATAATACTGGAATGCCGCTGAAAAATTTCGGGCAACCTCCTGCTCGTAACCCGCCAACAGCCGATATTCACTATTCGGCACCAGCTGATCATCGCCGTTGCGGTCGTCACGTGAGTCATAATATCCCGCTTCAAGGTTAAACAGACCACTAAGTAGATCACCGCGAATGCTGCCGCCAAAGACACGCAAGCGGGGAAATGTTTGCTGCGCCTGCACTGCATCATAACCAACGGGACTTTTCCAAAAGCCATCATACCCATACAGCGCCAGTTCATAGCCACTCACATCACGGTAAAGACGTAAACTCACTTCATCTTCCTCAAACCAGCTACTTCGTTCATCGACCCCTAACGAATCATTTCGGCCAGCATGGCGATTGAGCATTGGATTCCAGTATGAAATTCTTTCCCCCGTGATGTAGCGATCTGAATTGAACTTGGGGATATACACCAGATCGACATTCACCCATTCCGGGAAGAAACTAACCAGAACGGCATCAGACGGCGCCTTAAGATACTCCTCATCACGACCAATAAAAAATGACTGCCAATCCTTCGGGAACATATCGTTGATAAACAGCAGATCGCCCGTTCCCCACGTTAAGATCTGCCGACCCAGCTTAACATCAACACTATCATGGGGAAAAAATACCAGATTCACTTCACGCAAATCAATAACCCCATGGCCCTGTTCAAGATCAAGGTTTTGTTCGCCAGCAGCCTCATCAACAACAAAATCGCTACGTAATCGCCACTCGGCCCAGTCACTACTGTGACTGAGATCAACCTGACCGCGCAGTTCGTTTAAGATCGACCGTCGTTGATTGGCGTCACTGTCATCATCCTGAATGCGCAGACCACTGCGGCCATCGACAAAACCATGCCATTGCCAGCCATACACTGTGGTAGACATAATCAACAACAAAAATATCGTGTATGTGAAGCTGCGAACCATAACCAACTCCTATAACGCGTATCAGCGTGTCACTTCGCGCGGTGGGCGACGTAAAAAGCGTTCGGTAAAGATTTTTGCCTTCAAGCCGAGATCATAGCGCACCTGACTAAACTCATTACGCGTGACACTGCCGCTGACCAAGTCGCTGGCTTGGGCAACCGTTACCGTTGGGTAGCCTTGAACATCAACCACTTCAAGTGCCTCGACTTTACGGTACAATTGGCCCGATCGGTCATAGTATTGTGCGAGCATGGGTAAAAATGTTATGGCATCAATCTGAACGGTATAACGGGAAAATTCTACCGATGATGGATCAACAGGTTCATTTTCAATCACATAGTAATCATCAGTGCGATCAATAAGTCGATGGCGATCCTCTTTAGGGCTACGACCCGAAACATCCTCATAAACAAAATCGGAACCGACAAAACTGGTACGCTTATCGCCGGGGGCAATCCTTTTTTTGAGGTTTAATGCGGGTAACCACAACCAGCGGTCATCATTATCATCCAAATTTTTCCAGACCAAATACGCCATTTTGTACACATCTGCTGGTGCTTTAAAATAGGTATAGAACTTTTGATCACCATTTGGTTCATTTAAGCGCAACAACGCAAATTCGCGAACACGGGTAATCCCATCCTTAGCAGTGATCGTCATCTTGACATTCGCCTGGCCATCGGCACCCGCATAGTATGCAGCCTGATTGGCGCGCTCAATAATTTCATCGGCACTGAGCTGTTGAGCAAACACATTACTGCTGCCAAGAACAAACAGGCACAGCATAATACTTGTCAGTAGAGTTCTCATAATTCTCTCCAATTATATTTGATGGTCTCGCAAAAACGAATTAGGTGGCTAAGCAAAAATTTCGTCCCCCAAGGCGTAGTGGTTGTTCAAGGGTGAAGGCATACATGTTGTATGTCAAAGTCTTGAACAAACGCTGCAACGCAGGTGGGCGGACTTTTTGCGACGCCATCATATTTTATCATCACGACTATCGATCTTAGGAAAAACCCAACGCTGAAACCGACTCAGCAGGGCAGGTAAAATAAGCAATGACGCTAACCACGATACCGCCATAATGGTCGCTAAAAAGAAGCCAACAGTTTTATACGGCACCAACGGGGCAAGCAACAGCGGCAAAAAGCCAACTGAAATGGTGATAGCGTTGCGAGTAATCGCCCGAGCAGGGTCCTGAAACATCACCTGACTCACTTCGTTCCAATTACCGAGTTGTCGATACAGCTTACGCGATCGTTGTAAAAAATGGATTGAAAAGTCAACACTCAGGCCGAGGGTGAGTGATGATAACACCGCGACCGGCATGTCATAATCCTTACCCACTAGACCAATAATCCCATAGATAAGAGTGATGGTAACCGTGAGCGGAATCATCGCTAAGATACCCCACAACACCGAGCGGAACAGCAACGTCATCATCACCAAAACGACGACAAAGCTACCAAGCAATGAGGTGATCATACCGCGCACCATTTTATCTTGCCAGACAACATTTAGGTAAGTCAGACCTGCCCAGCGAGATTTAAGCTCTAGCGGTGCGGCATGTGCGGCGACATAGCGATCAACCAGATCGACAACAGCTTCCATATCGCGATTATCACCGCTCTTCAGTTGAATCCATATATTGACCTTCCGATAATCGCGGGTCACCATATGAAACAAACTATCCTTCTTCTTCATCCCCTCTAGCTGGACAAAAACCTGACCGACTGCCGCCGCATTTTCTGGGATAGCATCGTGAGTACGGTTCCTCGCAGCGTAGCCTTCAAGCACCAAAGCATTAACCCCAGCAGGTGCTTCAGCATAATTCAGCTCAAAGCTTGCTTTCTTCAAAGCATCCACCACCGATGTGGTTTTACCAACTAAACCACTTTGCTGTAAATGCTCTTGTAAGCCCTCTATATATCGCAGCATTTTAGGCTGTTTAAACGGCGGTGCCGCCACTTCGGCCTGCATCTCAACAACAAAGGTGCGGTATGATTGATCGAGATGGGTTTCACAAATCGTCAGAGCAGCATCCTGTAATGCCTCACCAACCAACTCATGTTGTGCCGACAACTGCGCCAACAACAGCGGTAGCTCATCGCCAACATCACGAGCAATCGTTTGTAAGCGGATCGGTAGGGTAGTCGTTGTCAAACCAGCAGGGTCAAGATAGTTAACTTCGTCGGCAAGCACGTTCCACCCTGCCAATATTTTTTGATCAAGGCGGTCGGTTTCCTGCAATAATTTATAAAAACATTCACCAACATCACACCCACCAGGCTTCCCTATTTGGTCGCTTAGTTGATGAAGGCGAACAATAAACTCTTCGGTTTCTTGCGGCGAATGTGCCATAAAGCGCGCTCTAGCGTGATCCTCAATCAATTGCGATTTTTTTTCGCAACCACACGCTTCTGGCCGAACCTCTTCAAAAGTTAGATAGGCGGTATAAGTGCCACCAAAATGATGATTTAAAATATCATCGGCCACTCTAATTTCATGATCAGCCGTGAACCATTTAACGGGATTATCATTTACTTTAATTTGACTGATACCATAAGCCGAAATGCCAACCAAAATAAGGGCGACGAGAATGATCATCCCACTCCATTTTTGACTAAAGTTGCCCATCCGCGCCAAAAGAGAGAAGGAACCAGACGATGTAGAGTTCGTCTGTTTCTTGAGGGGCATTTTGGCTAAACGTTGCTCAGAGACAAAAAGCATAATATAAGCGGGAATCAAAGTCATACTCAGTAGCCACGCCACGGCAACCCCAAATGCTACATGGAGTCCAAACACCTGCACAGGTGGTATTGGCGTGAAAGCCAGTGATGCAAAACCGGCAATGGTTGTCAGAGTGGTGTACAGCATGGGTTTAAACAGGTGGCCAATAACATAGCGGATGGTTTCAGCTTTATTATTAAAGCGCGAGTAGCTATCAAAAAACTCACTCAGGATATGAACAGCGTCGGCAACAGCAATCGGCATGAGAAAAATAGCGATCATCGAACTCATGATATGGACATCATAGCCAAGACCAATCAATAGGCCCATGGCACTAATAACACTGCCCATAGCGACGATCATCGGTGCCATGATGAGCGACAGATTACGAAAGAACAGCAACAACAATAAGAAGATCGCTAATCCAGCCAACGGTGCCGAAGTGGCCATCTGCAGCAACATTTCAACACCAAAGGTGTCTTCAGCCACCGGTAATCCGGTAATTAACACCCGATCTTGCTCAGGCCAATCGGCGGTTAACGCTCTGACTAAGCGAGCAACATTATAACTATACGGCTTGGCAACAATGGGAATATACAGACACGCAGCTTTCTCATCCTCTGAGACTAACGTTCCTTGATAGAGTGGATTATTCATGGCATCGTCACGAATTTGTAGTGCTTGTGCCGCGGTTTGGGGTGGGTTCTCCATCAAATATTCAATCTTCAATGAACCCATTTCAGATTGTTTGATATTATCCACAACACTGGGCGCCATCATCTCATGGCCAATAATCACACTATGGCCCTGCTCATCAAACAGAGAATTCGCCTCATGACTAAAGATTTTACCGAGCCAATACTCCCATTTTTTCGTCGGCGTAAGATCAAACTCTATGCGCTGCTCAGCCTCTGTTGGCGTGGCAGGCACAACAACGACAGGCAATCCAGAATCGCTGCGTTGAACATTGAGTAGTTGTTGCGTTAAACGATGCAATCGTCCCAAGGTATCAACATTAAATACACCTGCTGGATTCTCCTCGTTGACGATACCAACAATGACAAAATCATAAAGAGCATACGCCTGCTTTATTTCATGATGAAAGATGCGTACAGGCTCTTGACTAGAAAGCATGTTTTCAGGATCATTATCAAACTGAACCTTCGGAAACTGCATCAAAAAACCCAGCATAATTGCCAAAGTTGCCACAACAATCAATTTTGGGTATTTTAAACTCATATTTGTCAACGTTAGTTTCATACGGATTGTCTCCTGCTTACTGTTTCATTTAACTTCGTCTATCTTACACAACACCAATTCTTATATCACAGAGACCAAACAAAAACTATATATATTGAAAATAGAATATATTAAAGAAAGAAAAACCCGTTATTCAGAAGAGTAACGGGCTTCTCTAATATTATGTACGAAACGAACTAAACGAGGCAGTGTTTATCAACCAACGCAACCACCTTCGCGACATCTGGTTTACTGGTGTAATCATCGGCACCAACCTCTTCACACTTGTGCGAGGTGTTTTCGTTAATCAAACTCGAATACATCACAACTTTTATGTTGCGTAGTTCGTGATCCTCTTTAATCCGCCGACACAGAGCCAAGCCATCCAACTCTGGCATCTCGATATCCGAAACGACTAACAATGGCAGGTCACTGTCATGCTTCGCTTGCAATAAGCCATCCCAACACTTCAAACCATCACTAAAGCACTGAGCCTGAACATAACCGGCGTGCTTCAATACCCGCATAATTCCTTGGCGGATAATCGACGAATCCTCAGCAAAAAACAACTTCACGTCGCCGCGATCGTGCTTTTTATCTTCGGTTTGCTCTTCCGTTTCATCACTACTGTCTTGATAGTGTTCTCCACGACCAAAGACCTCGTAGGCAATATGTTCCATATCAACAATCAATATATCCCGCTCTGCAATGGTCACCGTACCCGTAAAACGGGGATGATAATTTTCAAAAAACTGATCCATTGGTTTTACTTGCGACCAGGAAAGTCGGTGAATTTGATCGACACCATGAACCAAAAAGGCAATAACAGTATCGTTAAACTCGCAGACTAAAACGACATCGCGCTTTTGAACACCACCACTTGTTGACGCCACACTCGAAGGGTCAAGCTGCTTACCCAAATGCTGTGAAAGCTCGAGAAGTGGAATGGTCTCACCACGCAACAAAACAGTACCCAACAGTGACGGATGGCTATCGGGCAAACGAGTCAACTCATCTTCACTATAAGGGACAATCTCCCTGAGCTTATGAACATTGATACCAAAGGATTGATCATGAAGATAATATTCTAAAATTTCGAACTCATTGGTTCCTGCCTCAAGCAGAATCCCCTTTTTGTCTTGCATGGCTACAGTCATGTTACCCTCATATAAAGGTTAAATATGCACATGAAATAGAAATCGAAAATACTTTATTTCAATGTTATGAGTTATTGCGTGTGCAACAGTTGTGCTAAAAAGGTTAAAACATTCAATGAAAACCACATTTTGAAGCTGATTAAAAACTTACTTTACTAAAGAAGTATCACTGTTGACCAGAAAAATCGCTTGACCAGAGCTTTTGACAATCGTTAGGCTGCTGTCAGGGGAGATAAAACAAAGAACAAAATTACTGTTTAAATTATTATGAGGAGACATAAATGAAACTGCTTAAGATTGGCTTGTTGGCTATCTGTACGTTTTTTGCCTTAACATCCATCGGCTATTCACGTGACGTAAGTGCTCTAGAACAATGGAAGCCAGCCTTTGATCCCAGCGGAGCAGAATATCACTATATTCTATCCAATGTCGGCCACCCTGCCATTGCCGGAGTCGGTGCTGGCTACCGCATTCGTGACCGAATATGGGAAGAATCGAACGGTCGCCTCTATGTTGACTTTCGCCCACTGTCACAACTTGGCGGTGAAAAAGATGTGCTACGCAAATTGAAAATGGGGGCTATTCAGGGGATGATGTGCTCCTCCGTTGCAGCGGCAAATGTCGCCCCAAAACTCGGCATCGTCAATCTACCTTACATCATCGACTCCAGCGAAAAACTGGAAACATTTCGCAACACGCCAGAACTTTTTGACCCTTTCAGTGAAGCGGCACTCAAGCAAGGTGTTCGCGTAATCGATTTTACTGGCTATGGTAGCTACGGCTGGGCCACAACAACCCCAGTACGCACCCTTGCTGATGCAAGAAAAGTCAACTTCCGTATTGCTCAAGCACCGGTCAACACCGACAGCTATAAGGCATGGGGTTTCAAGTTTACCGTTATGCCATGGCCCGATGTTCCACAAGCACTTCAAACTGGTGTTATCGATGGATTAGATCACACACCTATCGTCTGTGGCATCACCAAAAAGTTCGATGTTGCCCGCTATTTTACCAACCTCCACTACACCCAAGGGCTCTATGTTCACATGATCAACGAGCGGTGGCTGAAAAAACTGCCTGAGGACCTGCGCGCCATCTTCCTTGAAACGGTAAAAGAGGAGAGTGCTATCGCCCGTCAGAAAACTGATGAGCAACAAGCAGAGCAAATTCGTCTCGCCAAAGAATCGGGCGTTCAATTTTTTGAGCTCAACGATGCTGACCGTGCCCAACTAATCAAACTGTCGCAACCTGTTTACGACAAATGGGGACAACGCCTCGGCAGCGACTATTTTAAGAAAGTTCAATCGACACTCCAATAGAA
>LGVF01295738.1_pt2 | contig 15697 bp, 14 predicted proteins | sample 469901 | NCBI WGS metagenome assembly LGVF01 (sample SAMN03893561, study PRJNA290197) | marine sediment metagenome | material: sediment; isolation source: combined push core samples #3730, #5133, and #5579 collected at Hydrate Ridge | place: Pacific Ocean: Hydrate Ridge
CCCGCCGCTACCTGCCGCACGGAAAAATACGCTTGCTGAAGTGCCACCAGCTCGGCGTTCAAGCCGCGGAAAAAAGATAATTTCTCTTGCAACAGTGCCTCCACAGCCGCGCCGTTCGTCTCGCTGCCAGCCCCTCGACTCATGGCGGGTTACTACCCTGTGGCTCCGGCACATTTTCTCCAGTTCCCTTTTGTCCGCCGTTTTCAGCCAGTTCCTTTATTTTGGCCTCCATGCGAGCAATCAGTCCCTGGAAACCTTCGTCTCTTATGATTTCAGCATAACTGTTGCGGTAGTTGGCAATCAGGCTGACTTCCTCAATAATGACATCGTAGACCAACCACTCCTCACCCTTGAGCCGCATTTTATAAGAGACGGGGATCTCCTGATTGGCAACCACGATGGTATGAACTTCCGCCCGTGACCCACGGACCCGCTCGCCAATATATTCAACATGCTCATCGTTGTAAGTATAGGCTTTGAGCCGTCCCCGGTAGGTATCTTCCAACAGTTTGGCAAACAGTTTAACAAAATGCTGTTTTTCCTCTGCGGTGGCCTTTTTCCAGTTGATCCCCAGGGTCCGTTGAGACATGGCCCAGAAATCGAACTTGCTACGCACCAGGTTGGAAACCTCCTGCAAGACCTGGTCTCGGGATAGATCCTTGTCACGCAACACTTCGATGATGCGATCCACTGCTAATCGCAATTGATTCGACGGCCTGGGAACGGCCGCCATGACGGTTGTGGCAGCCAACAGCACTAACATTAAAGCAAGCAGTATCGATTTTTTGATACACATCGTATTTTCTCCCTGCAAGGCATCACTTTCTAAGCTGCCCTACACCTTTTCAGTATATATCACCCTGTTTAAAGTTTCAGCATCTGGTCAAATGCCTGCTGAAACTATTACTTATTGATTTTCCCTTCACGATGCTGGGCATAGGTAGTGCGTATATACAGATAGGGATCAAGCGCCTGTCGCTTAATACCTTCATAGGTATCTTTATCTAAGGACAACGTGGTTTCCTTGTCCAAGACTTTAAGTGCGACCCACTCTTTGGTCTTCATATCAACATAGTGCAAGGGATCGAGAAAATAGTCGCCAACCAGGCCGACCGTGTCCCGGGCCGAAGAAGGCCCAAGCAAAGGCCAAACGATATAAAAACCGTTGCCAACCCCATAGCTGCCAAAGGTCTGACCCAAATCCTCATCCTTTTTACGCCAACCAAGATACTTTTTGGCTGGATCGAACAGACCGCCGATACCGACCGTTGAATTGACCACCAGCCGGCCCAGCTCGGTACCAGCATCCGAAAATTTCAACTGCAGCACCGAGTTAACAAAACGTACCGGCGTGCCAAGGTTACTGAAAAAATTGGCCACGGACTGGCGAGCCGGTTCCGGCACCACTCGATAACCCCTGGCAATAGGTTTAAATAGATAAAAGTACAGCTTGTCATTAACCCAAAACATGCCACGGTTGAAAGGCTCTATGGGATCATTGATATCGAAGGTCTCCATATCACCGTCGGTGAAGTCTTCATCATCGCCAGCACCAAAGAAATCGTCTTCAGCATAAAAATCCGCCGCGGGGACATCCTCAGCAATGACGGTGACCGATGGAGCAGATTTCTGACTTATTGCTGCCGAATCATTCTGACCTGCATCCTGCGCCAGCGCTGAGCCCAGGCTACCGAGGAGCAGAAATAGCAACATTACAAGGAAGGTTCGCATAAATAAGCCTCTCGCCATTTACTTCTCAAATATATATTTGCTGACTAACTTCTCCAGATTGATGGCCGATTCAGTCTCGAAGAGTTCCCCACCGGGCTCAACATACTCTTCCATGCCACCTGGGGATATATCGATGTATTTACTACCGATGATGCCAGCAGTACGAATAGAAGCAATACTGTCTTCCTGCAAACGAACCTCGCCGCGCAGATCGAAATGCACTACAGCTTCGTATTCTTCCGGATCGAGCTCTATCGTTTGCACAGTACCGATCTGCACACCTGCCATTTCCACCACATCCCCTTCCTTAAGACCAGAAACGGAATGAAAGCGGGCGCTCAATTGGTAGGTAGCATCACCAAACAGATTGACATCACCTAGTTTTACGGAGAGATAGGCAAAACAAGCGAAGCCCACCACCAGGAAGACTCCCACGGCCATCTCAACATTAAACTTCTTCATGAATGAACCTCTCCTCTTTTTCACTACAATAGATCGGGCCCATGGTTTCCAAAACAAAGGATCGAATGGTAGGATTTTTGGAAAGCTGGAACTCTTCCGGCGACATGCTACCTTCGATGACACCGCCGGAAATGAGAGCGACACGATCGGCCAATTTGAAAATCTTGGGCACATCATGGCTCACGATCACTGCTGTATATTTCAGCCTTGCCTGAGTTTTGTGAAACAGCCGATATATTTCCTTGCTCTTATTGACATCAAGGCCGGTGGTCGGTTCGTCAAAAAAGACGATGCGTGGATTCATAACTAAGGCCCGGGCCAGACCCACTCGCTTTTTCATGCCACCGCTCAGCTGTGCAGGGTATTTCTCGTTGACCTCCGCAAGATCCATCAGACCCAACTTTTCTTCAACATTAGCCCGAATCTCCGCTTCGCTGGCGGCTGTGCGTTCCCGCAAAGGCAACGCCACATTGTCGAAGATATTCATGGAATCAAAAAGAGCCACGTTTTGAAACAATACACCGTAATCTTTACGCACTTCTTTGAGCTGGGCTTTTCGCAACTGAGCCAGATCCTGGCCATAGATGAGAACCTTACCACTGTCAGGCTTGAGCAGGCCGAGCATATGCTTGAGCATTACACTTTTACCTTGGCCGCTGGCACCAACGATAACCGTGGTCGTTCCTTCTTCCACCACCAGGTTGACCTTTTTCAGGACCTGTTGGCGGCCAAATGAGCGATCAACGTCGATCAACTCGACGGCAATATTCTTTTGCGGTGCATCCAACGACAATTCCTCTGTGAATAAATATGTCCATTATAGGACATAAGAACTATCCAAGCCTACAAAAAGATTAACTCTTTCAAAGCAAGATGGCACTGATTAGATAATCCCAGACCAGAATAGCCACCGAAGACAGGACCACGGCACTGGTCGTAGTTCGGCTGACCCCTTCCGCGCCAAACCCTCCCGAACGCTCAAGGTGGAGAAAGAACCCCTTGGCGGCGGAGATCCAGATGATCAGCAGACCAAACACCAGAGCTTTTACCAGCCCCATTTCTACATCGGCCCAGTCAACACTGCGGTACATTTCCTGAAAATAGCTACTGCCCGGCACCCCCAACATGCTGACGCCGACGACATACCCCCCCAGAATACCAGCCACATCAAAAACAAAGGTCAGCATAGGCATGGAGATAATGCCAGCAACGAACTTAGGTGCCATCAGATACTTATACGGATCGATAGCCATACATTCGAGAGCATCGATCTGCTCGGAATTACGCATGATACCGATTTCAGCACAAATAGCCGAACCGGCCCGTCCGACCACCATCAGAGCGGCGATTACCGGACCCAGTTCACGCAACAGACTCAAAGCTACTGCCGAGCCGAGCAGACCTTCGGAACCAAATTTGCGCAGAGTATAATAGCCCTGCAAAGCCAGCACCATACCGGTAAAAGTACCGGTAAAAAGAATAACAAAAATCGATCGATAGCCGATAAAGTGAATCTGGCGTATGATCGGAAACAGCTTGTAGGGAGGCCGAATCGCGTTGAACAAACAGGAAAACAGAAAGATCCCCATTCGTCCGGCCTGCTCCAGGTAGTAAATACTATCAGCGCCAATTTTTTCCAGCGTTGTTACCAGGCTGTTCAGCAGCCAGACAACTGGGTTTTTCGGGATATTGTCCTGTTTCGACATTGCGCATCACCTTATCGCAAGCGCCGCCGGCATTGCCGGCAAGAGACCAACCGCTCAAATGAACATTCAATAAATAGTTTCTCGCACACAAAACGTTCATGTTAGCACACTTCTCTCTAAAGAAAAGCCCCCTTTCGCCCCCATGTTCAAGGCAGCCCCCCCCCGCTATCAGACACCTAACTAGTTTCCGTCCGGAGTTTCCGGATGGGCACTAACTAAAGAACATTATGAAACAATTAACCATCATAATGGCCCAAACCCCTTTCACTTTGGCACATTTTTTTTGCAATTATTACCGAAAACGACTAGTATGCGAGATTCACTAAAAAGGATCGGTTGAAAAACTGCGGCTAACCCTCGCACGCGTTGCTCTCCCTTGAACGCTAATTTTGTCATCGCCCATGACGAATTCTCGGACCAAACCGGCCCCTGTCTGACCAACCAACAACTAAAATCAAAAACCGTCGTTTTTGTCAGAAAGCAAGACTGGCAGACAACAATAAACAGCGCACTGAAGTGACCAAACCAACGCCTTTAGCAAGGGATTGAATGCAATGCAACTAATGCAACTGTTTCGAAGCTCCGTCGGCAGAAAGCTGTTCATGGCCTGCAGCGGGTTGATGCTAGCGGGTTTTGTCGTAGCTCACCTGCTCGGCAATACGACCCTGTTCGCCGGATCGGCAGCGATCAATGCCTACGCAGAGCAACTGCACAAACTCGGCCCGGTGTTGTGGGTCTTTCGCCTCGGCCTGCTGGGTGCCCTCTTGGTCCATGTGACCTTCGGCATCTGGCTGACCCTGCAAAACCGAACCGCAAAACCCATTGGCTACGCCAAAAAAACTGTCCAGAGCACCACCCTGGCCGCCGAGACCATGATCTATACCGGCCTGGCCCTGTTGGCCTTTGTAGTCTACCACCTGTTGCACTTTACCCTGCGCAAGGTCGGCCTCGACCCGTCCCTGTTCAGCGACGCCACCGGCCAGGTCGATGTCTTTCGCATGGTGGTTCTGAGCTTTCAGCAATGGCCTCTGGCGCTGCTTTATGTTGGCGGCCTGACTGCTTTGTTTTTACACCTCAGCCACGGGATCAGTAGCACCTTTCAGACCTTGGGAGCCTGCAACGAAAACCTGCTGCCCCTTTTGCGGAAAGCTGGGTTTGTTGCCGCGCTGGCCTTAGCGGCCGGCTACCTCTCCATTCCGATTCTGACCTTTTTGGGCATTGTGAGCTAGGAGCAATTTTCGCCAAATAGCCCTGCTATTCGCTCTCAAATTCTCGAAAACCTGTTCTCGAACAGCCAACTTTTCGTTTCGGCCTGCCAAGGCCGACAAACTCCTAGGGGGTTTATTGTGANNTGATACTCGACGGCAAATGTCCATCCGGACCGCTTGCAGATAAATGGGACAACCATCGCCGGGACCTGAAACTGGTCAACCCGGCCAACAAACGCAAATATACCGTCCTCGTGGTCGGCACCGGCCTTGCCGGAGCTTCGGCGGCGGCGACCCTGGCGGAACTCGGCTACAACGTCGAAGCCTTCTGCTACCAGGACAGCCCGCGCCGAGGACACAGCATCGCCGCTCAGGGCGGTATCAATGCCGCCAAAAACTACCCGAACGATGGCGACAGCATCTTCCGCCTGTTTCACGACACCATCAAGGGCGGGGACTTCCGCGCCCGCGAGGCCAACGTCTATCGCCTGGCCCAGATCAGCAACAGCATCATCGACCAGTGCGTCGCCCAGGGGGTACCCTTTGCCCGCGATTACGCCGGCTACCTGGAGAACCGTTCCTTCGGCGGGGCTCAGGTCTCACGCACCTTTTTTGCCCGCGGACAGACCGGCCAGCAGCTGCTGCTCGGCGCCTACCAGGCCTTCAGCCGCCAGGTACAGGCCGGCAAGATTCGCGTCCATGCCCGCACCGAGATGCTCGACCTAGTGGTCGTCGACGGCGAAGCCAAGGGCATCACCGTGCGGGATCTGGTGACTGGCGAGATTCAATGCCATGCTGGGGATGCCGTAGTTCTAGCCAGTGGCGGCTACGTCAATGTCTACAACCTCTCGACCAACGCCATGGGCAGCAGTGTCACCGCCGCCTGGCGAGCCCATAAGAAGGGCGCTTTTTTCGCCAACCCCTGCTATACGCAGATTCATCCGACCTGTATTCCGGTCACCGGCGACCACCAGTCCAAGCTGACCCTGATGTCCGAGTCCCTGCGCAACGACGGTCGTATCTGGGTACCGAAGAATAAGGGCGACCAGCGTCCGGCTCACCAGATCCCCGAAGACGAGCGCGACTACTACCTGGAGCGCAAATACCCCAGCTTCGGCAACCTGGCACCCCGTGATATTGCTTCCCGGGCCGCCAAACAGGCTTGCGATGCCGGTCTCGGCGTTGGCAGCGGTCGCGGAGTCTATCTCGACTTCACCGATGCCATTGCGCGTCTCGGAGAAGACGCCATTCGCGCCCGCTACGGCAACCTGTTTGACATGTACCAGCGGATCACCGGAGAAGATGCCTATCAGCAACCAATGCGCATCTACCCCGCCCTGCATTACGCCATGGGTGGCCTGTGGGTCGACTACAACCTGCAGAGCAATGTGCCGGGACTGTTTGTCCTGGGCGAAGCCAACTTCTCCGACCACGGCGCGAATCGCCTTGGCGCCAGCGCCCTGATGCAGGGGCTGGCCGACGGTTACTTCATCGCCCCCTACACCATCGCCGACTATCTAGCCCGAATCGAACCCGGCAAGGTCAGCAACAAAGGGGATGAGTTCCGCGACTCGGCCGCGCAGGTCGAAGGGATTACCAACAAATTGCTGGCCGTCAATGGCCGCAAGACCGTCAACCAGTTTCATCGCGAGCTGGGCCATATCATGTGGGAAGATGTCGGCATGGCCCGCAGCGAAGAGAGCCTCAACGCAGCCGTGGAAAAAATTCCGGCCCTACGAGAGGAATTCTGGAATAACGTGCGCGTTTCCGGCAGCGGGTCCGACCTTAATCAAGAGCTGGAAAAGGCCGGCCGAGTGGCCGACTACCTGGAATTCGGCGAACTACTGGCTAGAGACGCTCTCAACCGGGATGAATCCTGCGGTGGTCACTTTCGGGTGGAACACCAGACCGAGGACGGCGAAGCGGTGCGCAAAGACGACGACTTCTCCTATGTGGCGGCCTGGGAATATGGCGGCGCAGGGAAAACACCGCAGCTGCATAAAGAGCCTTTGACCTTTGAAAATATCGAACTGGCGGTAAGGAGCTACAAATAATGAACCTGACTCTGCATGTCTGGCGTCAGCAGGGCCCCGAAGACAAGGGCCGACTGGAACGCTATCAAGCCAAGGACGTCAGCCCCGACATGTCCTTTCTGGAGATGCTCGACGAGGTAAACGAAGAACTGATCCAAGAAGGCCGCGAGCCGATCGTCTTTNNAAGCCGATCGTCTTTGATCATGACTGCCGCGAAGGAATCTGCGGCACCTGTTCCCAGGTAATCAATGGCCAACCTCACGGACCTCAAGCCGAAACGACTGTCTGCCAGCTCCATATGCGCCAGTTCAAGGACGGTGATGAAATCTATATCGAGCCCTGGCGGGCCCGAGCTTTTCCGGTAATCAAAGACCTGATTGTCGACCGCACGGCCATGGATCGCATCGTCGAAGCCGGAGGCTATGTTTCTGTCAGTACCGGTGGCGTGGCCGACGCCAACGCCATTCTGATCCCCAAGGAAGATGCAGACACTGCCATGGATGCCGCCGAATGCATTGGCTGCGGTGCCTGTGTGGCCGCCTGCCCCAACGGCTCGGCCATGTTGTTTGTTTCAGCCAAAGTCGGTCAATTGGCCAAGCTGCCCCAGGGACGCCCTGAAGCTGCCCGCCGGGTCTGCTCCATGACCGAAACCATGCTTGATGAAGGCTTCGGCAACTGCGGCAACCATTACGAATGCGAGGCGTCCTGCCCCAAGGGCATCAGCGTTAAATTCATCGCTATGCTCAATCGCGAGTACCTCAAGGCTCTGCCGAAGCTTAAAGGGAAAAAAGACGCCTGACCTAAGTGCTTATACAACTGAAATAGTTTTACTAAGGCCGCTTCCGAGACAGGGAGCGGCCTTTATTGCAACAACCGCCCCAGGCAAAACGATTACAGATGACTATTTATGCAGCGCCCGCAATCAATTCATGAGCGGGAGGCCTAAGAGCATCGCCAACCTGCCATTGATTTAGGCAGCAATCCTCTCACAACCTCTCACAAATCATTCCTAAAGAACCATGACTTTGCCTACAACCTGAATAATTCTAAATAGTTATATTTAAAAGACAGCCACCTGCCACTTTTATTATCAGCGATGAGTAAATAGTGGGCTATTTTTGCCTTTCCGCACCATGCTTCACAGCTATCCTATTGATTTTGCTTATTTTTTATTCTTGGCACGCCCATTGAAAATACTCCATGAATCATTTTTCGGCAAAGCCGCCGAATTGACTTTCAAATCGAGGAGGATTTGTTCATGGAGGCTACTGTTCAGGGGCTGCTTAACGGCGGCGACGTTCTGTTTCTCATGCTCGGGGCGGTCATGGTCTTTGCCATGCACGCGGGATTTGCATTTCTGGAGGTCGGCACCGTCACCCAGAAGAGCCAGGTCAATGCATTCACCAAGATACTTACGGACTGGTCGGTTTCAACGGTCTGTTATTTCCTGATTGGCTATCCCCTCGCCTACGGCACCCATTTCTTTCATAGTGCGAATAGCCTGATGGGTGGCAACCAAGGCTATGAATTGGTGCGTTTTTTCTTTCTGCTCTGCTTCGCCGCCTGTATTCCCGCTATCATCTCCGGCGGCATCGCCGAACGCGCCCGTTTCTGGCCCCAGGTTCTGGCTGGCGCCATCTTTGTCGGCCTCACCTACCCTATCTTTGAATCGTTGATTTGGGGCCAGCACAGCGGCTTGCTTCAGGATCTGTTCAAAAAGTATTGCGGCGCCCCCTTTCACGATTTTGCCGGCAGCGTGGTGGTTCACTCCATGGGCGGCTGGCTGGCTTTGCCGGCAGTGATTGCCCTCGGCGCCCGTCGTGGTCGCTATAGGAACGGCAAGAGCCAGGCCATACCGGTCAGCAACATTCCTTTTCTGGCTCTTGGTAGCTGGATTCTTGCCGTCGGTTGGTTTGGCTTTAACGTCATGAGCTCCCAGCAGCTGAGCGGCATCTCCGGCCTGGTAGCAGTTAACTCTTTAATGGCCATGGTCGGCGGTGTGCTGTTTGCTCTCATCGCCGGTCGTAACGACCCCGGTTTCGTACACAACGGCGCCTTGGCCGGACTCATCGCCATCTGTGCCGGCTCCGACCTGGTCCACCCCTTGGCAGCGTTTCTCATGGGCGGCATCGGCGCACTAATCTTCGTCTATGGCTTTCACTGGGAGCAGGAAAAACTGCGCATTGACGACGTGCTCGGCGTCTGGCCATTGCACGGCTTGATCGGCACCTGGGGCGGCATTGCCGCTGGCATCTTCGGCATCCCTCTGTTTGGCGGCATCGGTGGCGTAAGCTTCTTCGCTCAACTAACAGGCAGTCTGCTGGCGGTAGTCTATGCCTTGGTCACCGGTACAATCGTCTACGGGCTGATTCGCCTGACCATCGGCTTCCGCCTCAGCGAAGACGATGAATTTAAAGGTCCCGACCTGGCTATCCACAACATTCACGCTTATCCCGAAGAGCAGAGCAGATAGATTATATATGACCCGTCCTGACCGGCGATCTGTTCAGCTGAGGCCGCGATTGCAACAACTCTGTTGCAATCGCGGCCTTTTTTGTGCCTTCAACTAGAGCCATAGTCATGGCAGCGTCTCCCGAGTAACTATTGCCACAGCGGAAAATGCCGTTATTCTTTAAAGATCCTCTCTTACAGCCTCGATTCTTTCCACCATCCATATCGAAAGACGGGCATGAGCACCTCAGCAGCCAACAGACTTTTGGACGACATCAGCATCGTTCTGGGCGGCGCGGCGGGACAAGGTATCCAAACCATAGAGCTTGGGCTTACCCGACTCTTAAAGCAAGCTGGATATCATGTCTTCGCCAGCAAAGACTATATGTCCCGCATCCGCGGCGGCTGCAATTCCACTCAAATTCGAGTTTCCTCCCTTCCGGTAGCTGCACCAGTGGATCGTATCGACCTTTACATTCCCCTGGACCAAGGGGCCCTTGCCCACATGTCACCAAGGCTAAAAGACACCACCCTGATACTAGGCGACCGAAGCCGTTTGCCTGATCATCCTGAACTCATCGATTTACCCTTAACCACAATTGCCGAGCAGGCCGGCGACCTCCGCTATGCCAGCACCGTGGCCATCGGTGCGGTTCTCGGTCTGCTCCGAATTAGCCTTGAACTTCTCGATGATTATCTGCACCAACGATTTGCCGACCAGCCCGCGACCGTCATTGCCGGTAATCGCGTAGCGGCCGCTGCCGGCTACCAGCATGGGCAAAAGTTGGATGAAAATGGCACGGTGCAGATTCAACTGCGACCGTTGGCGTCGGTAACCGGCGACCTGCTTCTCAACGGCAGCGAGGCCGTTGGCCTGGGATCTCTGGCCGGTGGCTGTAACTTCATCTCCTCCTATCCCATGTCACCGGCGACAGGAGTGCTGACCTTTCTGGCTGAACAGGCCGACGAGTTCGGCTTGGTTGTCGATCAGGCCGAGGATGAAATTGCCGCCATCAACATGGCCCTCGGTGCCTGGTACGCCGGCGCCCGCGCCCTGGTTTCAACCTCTGGCGGCGGCTTTGCCCTGATGAGCGAAGGGCTGAGTCTGGCCGGCATGCTTGAGTCACCGCTGGTGATTCATCTCGCCCAGCGGCCTGGCCCGGCCACCGGCCTGCCAACCCGGACCGAACAGGGTGACCTGCAACTGGCATTGCATGCAGGGCACGGCGAATTTCCAAGGCTGATCCTGGCTCCCGGCAGCTTGCAGGAAGCCTTTTCCCTGACTCGGCGAGCTTTTGATCTGGCCGATAAATATCAACTGCCTGTCATCATTCTTACCGATCAGTTTTTGGTGGATTCTCTAACCAACATTCCGGCCCTCGATCTGCACGACCTGCAAGTTCGTCATCAGTTCGTCGAAACCGATACCGGTTATGCCCGCTACCGTCTTAGCGCCAACGGCCTTTCCGCCCGGGGCTTGCCTGGCCACGGCCAGGGATTGGTCTGTGTTGACAGCGATGAGCACGATGAAGAGGGACATATCAGCGAAGATCTGGACCTGCGTACCACCATGACCGACAAACGCCTGCGCAAAAATCATGCGCTACTGAATGATGCTATCGCTCCTAGCCTGCTTGGCAGCGACGACTACCACACCCTGGTGGTCTCTTGGGGCTCGACCTACCATGTGCTGCGGGAAGCTCTGAGCTCCCTTAAAGGAAAACCCGTAACTGGTTTGCATTTTTCTCAGCTTTATCCCCTGCCCCCCCAGACCAACGAGTGGCTCCGGCGCGCTAGACAATTAGTGGTCGTCGAAGGCAATGCGACCGGACAGTTCGCCAACCTACTGGAGCAAGCTTGTCATTGCTCTGTGGAGCACCGCATTCTCAAATACAACGGTTTGCCCTTTACCGTTGAGGAACTTACACAGCGGCTGCAGTCCCTGCTCGATGTTCCTGACTGATCAGACCAAGGAGAACCAGGAATGAAGGTACAAGACTACGATCGGCCCGACATCGATATCGCCTGGTGCCCCGGTTGCGGCAACTTCTCTATTCTTAAGATTCTTAAACAGGCCTTGGGCGAGCTCGCTATCCCCCCTCAGAACCTGGTCATCGCTTCGGGTATCGGCCAAGCTGCCAAAACCCCTCATTATCTGCAAACCCATATTTTCAACGGCCTGCATGGCCGGGCCCTGCCTGCCGCCACGGCCATCAAGGCCGCCAATCCCCAATTGACCGTCATTGCCCAGGGCGGCGACGGCGACATGTACGGCGAGGGCGGCAACCATTTTTTGCATACCATTCGCCGCAACCCTGACTTGACCCACTTGGTACACAACAACATGGTCTATGGCCTGACCAAAGGCCAAGCCTCGCCAACCAGCCAACAGGGCTTCATCAGCCCGCTACATTCCGGAGGCGTCTCTCAGGAACCCTTCAACCCCCTGAGTGTGGCCATCGCCCTCAACGCCTCCTTCGTTGCCCGGGTTTTTGTCGGTGCATACGATCAGGCGGTGGCCATTTTCAAAGAAGCGTTGCTCCACCAGGGCTACGCCCTGATCGATATTCTGCAGCCCTGCGTCACTTTCAACAAGCTCAACACCTACCAGTGGTTCGAAGAACACACTTATTCCCTGGAGGAACACCACGACCATGCGGACCGCCAAGCTGCTTTTGCCCGGGCCTGCGAAACGGAGCGATTACCCCTCGGCATCTTCTACCATCAACAAAACCGGCAAACCTTCGAGGAGAAGCTGGACGCCTACCGGAAAGACCTACGGCCATTGTACCAACGTCCCATGGAAGCGGATAAACTACGGAATCTGATCGTCGCTAAACGAAATTTATAATCCACGCTATTCCACCCAAGTTCCCTAATCCATTGCAAGTCGGCTCAGTTTTGTATCAGCAGCCGAATAGCCCCCCCAAGATTTGCCCCCCTTCGATCTCTTTCCTTTGCCCCATACCTGGGATAAAATCAACTAGTAATCTACCAAAGAAACAAGTCCAAACAAAAAGGAGCGCCTATGGCCACGACCGGCTATAAAGCCCGTTTAGTCGGCATCAATCACGTCGCCCTTGAAGTCGGTAATATCGAAGCGGCTCTGGATTTTTACAGTTCCATTTTTACCTTTACCCTGCGCGGCCGCAGCGCCACCATGGCCTTTATTGACATGGGAGATCAGTTTATCGCTCTCTCGGAAGGCCGCAGCCAAGCCCCCGATGATCATCGGCACTTCGGTCTGGTGGTCGACGACCGTGCGGCAGTAAAACGTGCACTAGAAACACTCGGCGCCCTAATCGTGCCGAGCCAAGGCCTGGATTTTCTCGACCCTTGGGGCAATCGCATCCAGGTGGTGGAGTATCAGAACATTCAGTTCAGCAAAACAAATCAAGTGCTCAAGGGAATGGCTCTGAGCGATCTACATAAGAACGCGCATGCCCTGCAGGAGTTACGCGACAAGGGATTGGCGCCTGCAGCTAAAGACACCGGCAATTGATCGACCGGCACAGGAATTCCCCTGAAAGCCAAGATAAACATAGAAAAGGAAGAGGCATCTGCCTCTCCCTTTTCATATATCAATCGACGGCTAAAACTCACGATTCCTAAAGCGTCAACAACCCACGGCTCAGTTCCCGACTCCAGTCGAGTTCCTGACTTAGGGCCTCATCATCAGCAAACCCGAGGCGCCGCGCCAAATATCGGTAGTCAGCGGAACTCGGATCGGGCAGGGTGAGATCCCTGGCGTTGCCACGCACTGCCCGCAGAGCATCGATGGTACGACGAAAACAGCGATAAGCCCGACGAATGCGATCGGCTTGTGCGGCCTCAACCAGACNNGCCTCAACCAGACCAGCCTGTTGCAACCGCTTCAACGCTTGCATGCTGTTAGCCACCCGTAACTGGGGATCGGCGGCACCGTGTTGGATCTGCTGGGCCTGCAAAAAAAACTCGATGTCGACCAACGCCCCCGGACTGTACTTGAGATTGACAGTACCGCTGTCGACCAGCTCCGTGGCCATGCGCTGCCGCAGATGGATAAGGTTCTGATAATCGAAGGGGCGCTCCGAGTAGACAAAGGCGTCCCGAACCTTCAGTACCTCAGCGCAAAGTTTTTCGTCTCCGGCCACGGGGCGCAGCTTGATCATGGCCATGCGCTCAAAGGCTTCGGCTTTGCCATCGGCGGCATAGTAATCCTGCAGAGCCGGCAAAGCGCTGGCCAGAGTGCCCTTGCTGCCAAAAGGCCGCAGGCGCAAATCGAGTTCAAAGATCCCCTCCTTACGAACCTTCAAGGTTTTCAGAAAGGTCCGCACAAACTCTTCGAAATAGGTACTGTTATCGACGGAACGCCGGCCAGAACTTTGGCCCGCTCCTCGATAAACGAAGAGCAGTTCAAGATCGGAAGCAAAGCCCATTTCCCGGCCACCAAACTTGCCTGCGGCCAGAATTGCCCAGGGGCAGGGCTGCCCTGCCAGCTGCGGTCGGCCGAAACGGGGAGCAAGCTGAGCATGACTGAGCTCTGCGGCAGCAGACACCACCACATCGGCCAGGTCAGTCAAGCCCCGGGCAAACTCAACGTCACCACACAGACCGGTAATATGGCGTAGATCGATCCGGAACATTTCCCGGTCCTTGAAATCGTTGAGGATCTGCACCCGCTCTGCCAATTCCACACCGGCTGCCAACTGCTGCTGCAGTAGGAGCTTTAGCTCATTTTTGTTAAAACTGCGGTCGATTTCGGCCCGATCCCGAATAAGCGGGAATAGATTTTCGTGCNNGGCTCACACCCATCACCTCAGCCAGGACCTGCAAAGTACTCGTCGACTGAATGCTGGTCAGATCAGCGGCCTGCTGGGGATTTTCCAACATCCGCGAAGCCAGGTCCCGAAACTGTCGTATCGCCTGACCGGGGTTGGGCGAATGGGGCAACAGATAGGCAAACTGCTTAATCAGGGCACAGGCAAAACGTAATTCCCGAAGTTTGTCCTGATCCGTGATTTTACGTCCTCTAAGATCACGGATGACAAAGACATCCTGCACCATACCCTCCTCGGTGCGAACGGTTGCCTGCTCTATATTGATGGCCAACAAAGAGAGAGCATTGGCAAAGGCAAACAGAAAACCGGGGGTATCCTGGGAGGTAATCTGCAAAATCGTATCGGTTTCTGAACTCTCATTGTCAATAACGATTTCCACCGGCAGCAACTGCTCTTGAGTAGCGGACCGAGCTGCAAAACGACGGGCGGTCCGCTCAATGACTAGGTCACGAACCGCGTCTATTTTCCCTTCGGCCAACTGTTCATTGCAACTTCGTAGCTCCTCAGCGTAGCGCTGCATCGCGATCTGAGCTCCGTCTTCCGCCAGCTCAACCTGAAACCGATCAAGAATCTTGCGCTGCCGGTGGTTAGCTTCGGCTGGCAGTGTCAGTAAATCGCCCGAATATATGTCGGCGCCATGGACGGTCAACAGACCAGCAATGACGGTCAGCAAGCCATCCTTATCCGTCGTTGAAACGGTTAACTCCCACTGGCCTGCTGCGGATGGTTGCCAACGCAGAGCCAAATCTCGCGGGCCTGCTACCTCCTGCAGAAGACCATCGAACCGGTCGACCAACTTTGCGCTACTGAAAGATTCTGCGGCCATAGTGTTTCCTTTGGCTTGTTTTGTGTAAATTTATCGACTGCCATGCCATATCAATCATAGATTAAATATCGTGATAGAGAAAAGGATAAAACCGCCTCCACCGAGGTTAGCAATATCTTCTTGTTTCATTCAAAGATTCTAGTTAGGATTCATCCGGAAACTCCGGATGAACACCGGGCAGGTTTCCGAGTCGAAAACAAGGGGTTTTTCGTCGTGGCAAGGAAATCGAGGGCTTGCGCGGAGGCGTACACCGGTACGCCGTACAAGCAAGTTCGAAGATTGACGCCGTCATGGCGGACCATTGCACAGGATAGCGCAATGGGACAGCGAAAGCTGCCCAAGAGGTGAAGGCCATGAATGGCCTGAATCAAAAGAGCCGTTTCCGGCCGGAAACTAACTAGTGTTCATCCGGAAACTCCGGATGGACACGATGTAGTTTTCATATGGGAAACGAGCAATT
>LGVF01052060.1_pt1 | contig 15681 bp, 14 predicted proteins | sample 469901 | NCBI WGS metagenome assembly LGVF01 (sample SAMN03893561, study PRJNA290197) | marine sediment metagenome | material: sediment; isolation source: combined push core samples #3730, #5133, and #5579 collected at Hydrate Ridge | place: Pacific Ocean: Hydrate Ridge
TATCTTACATCGACAGGAATCAAAAATCCTTACTCTGATTTGCTTTGGAACTAACATACAAGATACTCTGATCCCGGTTAAAGCGCCGCAAATCCTGGGTCTCACTTAGCACCGTGCCCTGCAGCAGTTCACCCAGTTTGTTCGCCAGCAACCTGCCCTTTTGTTCCATCAGGGACCTCCGCCGAGGCAGGGGTCGCGATGAATCTCCAGATTGCGATAATCACCCCGTTGCAAAACCCCACGCAGAATAGTGAGGCATTGTCCAATTTCTGCAGCACTAACGATCAAATGAGGGCGAAAGCGGATACTGCGGCGACCGCAACCGACCAACAGCAACTTGTTTTGGAAACAGGCCTTGACCAGTTGATCCCGGCACAGATGGTCCGGCGCATCGAAGGCGCACATCAGACCTAAGCCACGGGGATTACTGACCGTCTCGGGAAAATCACTCGCCAACCGCTGCAAACCAGCAAGCAGTTGCTCTCCCTGACAGCGGGCATTTTCCAGCAACTGCTCCTCTTCGATGATCTGCAAAATCTGCCGGCAGCGGGCCATGTCGACCAGGTTGCCACCGAAGGTTGAATTGATACGGCTACGCTCCTTAAAGACGTGGCAACCGACCTCATCGATACGGCGTGATGCGAGGATGCCGCAAACCTGTGTCTTTTTCCCAAAAGCCAGAATGTCCGGCTTCACATCGAAGTGCTCGTGAGCCCAGAAACGACCGGTGAGACAGACACCGGTCTGTACCTCATCAAATATCAACAGAATGTCGTGCTCATCGCAAATAGTGCGCAAGGCTTGTAAAAATTCCCGGCGGAAATGGTTGTCCCCCCCTTCCCCCTGAATCGGCTCAATAATCAAGGCGGCGATATGGGCTCCATGCTCCTGAATGACCCGGTCGATCTCGGTCAGTGCCTGGGCTTCCAGTGTGCGGACCTGTGCCAGATTCTCTTCGTCAAGGGGAAAGCTTACCTTTGGATTAACGATACGCGGCCAATCGAATGTAGGGAAAAATTTGATTTTACGCAGATCGTGGGTATTGGTCAGGGACAGGGTGTAACCGCTGCGGCCGTGAAAGGCTTGCCGAAAGTGGATCACCTGACTGCCGGTATCCTCTCGATGGCCAGCCATACGGTTCTTGCGCACCTTCCAGTCGAAGGCGGTCTTGAGGGCATTTTCCACGGCCAGAGCTCCGCCATCGATGAAAAAGGCATGGGGTAGATAGTTCGGTATAGCCAGGCGGGAGAAGGTCTCGACAAACTCGGCCATCGCGGTGGTATAGACATCGGAATTAGAGGGTTTATTGACCGCCAGCCGCCCCAACTGGGCTTCGATTTCCAACAGGCGGGGATGATTGTAGCCGACCGCCATGGAGGCATACATGGAGAAAAAATCGAGATAGCGCTCGCCATTACGCTCATCGACAAACCAACTACCGCAGGACCGATTTACATCGAGGATGATGTCGTAACCCTCGGTCAGCAGATGGCGGGACAGGATCTTTTTTACCTCATGGGGTTGGATCACCTTGGGCTCCTTTTACCGAGTACAATTCAAAGAGACTGCAATGCAAAAAAGGTCTTCATAAACAAAAAAACAAGTCTATTACCACGAAGATCTCGAAGAAGGGCAAGTTCTTTATTCATTGATAATTTTGGTTTTCTTCATGTACTTCGTGCGCTTCGCGGTGAATGCTTTTGCATCTTATTTCAGAACAAATGCCATCAATCGCCGAGCTCAAACCGAATCCCCTGTGCCAGGGGCAACTCACGACCGTAGTTGATGGTTACCGTCTGCCGACGCATGTAGACCTTCCAGGCATCGGATCCCGATTCGCGACCGCCGCCGGTCTCTTTTTCACCGCCAAATGCACCACCGATCTCCGCTCCCGAGGTACCGATATTGACGTTGGCGATGCCACAATCGGAGCCGGAGGCGGCAAGAAAGGTTTCGGCCTGGCGAAGATCATCGGTAAAAATAGCCGAAGAGAGTCCCTGCCGAACATCGTTTTGCAAAGCAATGGCCTCAGTCACTTCGCCAGCGTAACGGATGAGGTAGAGGATCGGGCCGAAAGTCTCTTGCTGGACAATGGGGTAATGATTTTCAGCCGCGACGATGGCCGGGACCACGTAACAGCCCGACTCATAGCCCTGGTCCATCAACACCTCGCCACCGTACAAAAGACGCCCACCCTGCTCTTTTACCGCGGACAGCGCGTCCTGGAAAGCGGTTACCGCTCGGGTATCGATCAACGGACCGACATGATTGGTCTCGTCAAGGGGATGGCCGATACTCAGCCCCCGGTAGGCTTTCAGCAGCGCCTCGCTTACCTTATCGTAGATCTGTTCATGAACGATCAACCGACGGGTGGTAGTGCAGCGCTGCCCTGCGGTACCTACCGCCCCGAACACCACCGCAGGCAAAGCCAACTGCAGATCAGCGTGTTCAGTAAGAATGATAGCGTTGTTGCCGCTCAGTTCCAGCAGAGTACGCCCGAGGCGCCGCGCCACCACTTCCGCTGCATGAAGGCCGGTAGGCACCGAACCGGTAAAGGAGATCAGCGGCAAACGCCGGTCTTGCAACAGGATCTCGCCAACGGTGGCACCGGGACCGATGAGGAGGGAAAAGATCCCTTCCGGCAGATCGTTGTCCTGCAGCACTGAAGAGACGATTTTCTGCACAGCGATGGCCGACAGGGGTACTTGGGAGGAAGGTTTCCAGATAGTGACATCGCCACAAACAGCGGCGAGCATGGCATTCCAGGCCCAGACCGCCACAGGGAAGTTAAAGGCCGTAACGACACCGACGATTCCTAAAGGGTGGTACTGCTCGTACAAGCGATGGCAGGGCCGTTCGGAATGCATGCTCAAACCATAGAGCATGCGCGACTGACCGACGGCAAAGTCGCAGATATCGATCATCTCCTGGACCTCGCCGAGGCCTTCCTGCAGCGACTTGCCCATCTCGTAGGAAACCAGGGTGCCGAGATCCTCTTTGCGCTCCCGCAGCCGCAGCCCGATCTGACGCACGATCTCGCCCCGCTGCGGTGCCGGCCGCTGGCGCCAGACAGCAAAAGCCTTCTCTGCGCTGGCGATCACCCGCTCGCAGGCCGCCGCCGAGGCCGGTCGCACCGCGGCAATGGTCCGGCCGTCCACCGGGGAAATGCTGCGAAAGGCCGCCCCACCGCTATCCTCGGCCCAGCGTTGACCGGTGGAAGCGCCGTTGTTGAAGGCCTCGATGTCCAACCGTCTGAGAAACTCCATCCGCTCCTCCCGTTTTGCTCACCCCTTGCTCAGCCTTGTCTCAAGTTTATCAACAGACCAAAGTCTGGCAACGATCCGAATTTATAAGGTATCGAATAAAAAACAACCAAACCGCCCGGTGCTCCCTTCCATTGGTGATAAACTTGGTTAAATTGAATAAACGATACTGACCGGTAGATGTCATCATTCAGGAGGGCTCAATGAATATCATCGTGCTGAACGGCAGTCCCAAGGGCGAACTAAGCGTCACCCTGCAGTATGTCCGCTACCTGGAAAAGAAGTTTGCGCAGCACGACTTCGCCGTCCTGCACATCGCCCGCGACCTGCAAAAGATCGAGAGTGACCCACAGCGGTTTGCAGCCGTCATCGACCAAGTCGCGGCGGCGGACGCTGTGCTGTGGAGCTTTCCCCTTTACTATCTGCTGGTCCACGCCCATTACAAGCGGTTTATTGAACTGATCTGGGAACGGCAGGCCACCTCGGCTTTTGATGGCAAATATGCCCTGGCCATCGCCACCTCGATACACTTCTACGATCACACCGCCCTGCAGTATATCCGTGCCGTATGCGGCGACCTGCAAATGCGCTTTATCGATGCCTTCTCGGCCGACATGCAGGACCTTCTCGACACCGACAAACGCCACCGGCTGCTGATGTTTGCCGACAACGCCCTACAGACCATCGAACAACAGCAGCCAACCTTCCGCACTGTGCAACCGGCAGCGGTCGAGGCGCCCGCTTATCGGCCAGGTCCGCCCCCAAGCGCTCTGGACGCCAGCGACCGTAAGGTGCTTATCGTCACCGACAGCGAAGACCCTGCCGACAATCAAGCACAAATGGTGAATCGCCTGCAGGCCCGTTTCGGTGGTCGGGCAGAGGTCGTCAATCTTCAGAAATTGAAAATCAGAACCAGTTGTTTGGGCTGTATTCAATGCGGTTACGACAACTGCTGCCCGCTGGAAGATCGGGACGATTTCATCCCCTTCTACCGCGACCGGGTAATGACCGCCGATATCCTCATCTATGCCGGCACCATTCGGGATCGTTATCTTTCGGCCCGCTGGAAGGCCTTTTTCGACCGCTCTTTCTTTATGGGCCACATACCGGCCATAAAAGACAAACAGGTCGGTTTTGTCATCGCAGGGCCGCTGAGTGGAAATCCCAACCTGCGCCAAATCCTCGAAGCCTATTTCGAAATGATGGAAGCCAACCTGGTGGCCATTGTCAGCGACGAAGACAACGACTCTGTCACTCTCGATAACCAGCTCGATCTGCTGGCCCGGCAGTTAATAACCTTCAGCCAGCAAAATTACCGCAAACCACGGACCTTCCTCGGCATCGCCGGCCACAAGCTGCTGCGGGACGCGATCTGGGGCCGGTTGCGCTTCCCCTTCATCGCCGACCACCGCTACTTCAAGGCCCATGGCAGCTACGACTTTCCGCACCGAGACTGGCGCAGCCGACTGAGAAACGGCTTGATGCTATTGTTGATGAAAATACCCCGGATCAGGGGAGAGGTTTACCGGAAGCGCATAAAAGGTGAGATGGTCAAAGCGCTGCAGAAGGTTGTCGAGGAGGCGTAAAGCTTCGCCCCGGCTACTTGTTGCCCCACAGGGGATCGTCGCCGAACTGCTGGCGCAAGCGCTCTTCCGGTTGCTGTTCGTAGAATTCCTCTTCGGCAAAGGAAAACCGGTAATCCGCCAGATAGGCGAGTAGCAGCGCATAGGCGGCGTTGATCTCCTGCATCGCCTCGGTTTCCTCCCCACCGGCATCGGGATGATGCTGCCGGGCCAGCTCCCAGTAACGGTCCTTGATCTCCTTGAGGCTTGCCCGTTCGCCTAGCCCCAGCATCTTCTGCGCTTTCAATAGTTCGCTATAGTTCATGATCGACCGATGCTTTCAAAAGTTGAGACCGGGACTGTGTGCTGCGCTGCCTGAAAGGCTGATAGAGGGGGTCTCCGAGCAGCACCGCCACCACCAGAAGGGGTTGGCCAGCAATCGACACGGCCCCTGGCTTTAATACAACCGTCTTTGCGCAGGCAGAAATCAGCGGGAGGCGTGATCCAGAGTTACAAAATCTTCCAGTAATCCGCCTTGAGCCGGGTCTGCGGCCCACAAATTGGTAACGCGAGACAGGGTCAGCAGAGCCAAAGAGTTGCGCATGCGCCCCGTGGCGATCTCCTGGCGGGCCTCCTCCATGGTCAGCAGCGAAACGGCAATATCCTCCCCCTCGTCGAGTTGACAGGGGTCCGTCAGCCGCACATCCCTGGCCAGCCATTGGTGCAATCGGTTGTTCTGGTAGGCAGGATTGGGCTGCACCCATCCGAGATAGACCCAGTCGTTGCTGGTATAGCCGGTCTCCTCCCGCAGCTCCCGAACCGCGGCGTCCCGGTGGGGTTCGCCGGGATTAACCAGGCCGGCCGGCAACTCGGTGGTGAACTCGGCGATGCCGAAGCGATACTGGCGCACCACCACAATTTGTTCATCGGTTGTCACCGCGGCAACGGTCACCCAGTCCGGTACATCGAGCACCACCGCCTTGAGTTCTGCGCCGTTACGGGGATTTTTCATCCAGTCGTAACGTACTTTAAAAATCGGCAGTTCTTCCCCTTCTTCGGAACTCAACAACTTCCAGGGCTTTTGGGTATCCTCTACGACCACGAATCTCTCCTTTATCCTTTCTTGTCCGCAACAGCCTGCTGATGCAGATATTCGCGAACAGGCAAATCTCCGATATAGAGTTCTTCCAACACCCCCCGCCCCTGCCGAACCCGCACGGCAATAAAGGCGTCCTGCTCATCCCGGCGGCTGTTAGCACGGTAGGCCCGTTCGATCTCCGGTGCCAGCTGTTCCTCTGCGTAGTAGCGGTCAAAGGGCAGCTGCAGGCGCACCTGCTCCTTATCAAAAGAAGCGATGCGGGCGGACAGATAGTCTCCTTCGGCCGGGTGCTCGACAACGATACCGCTGCAGTAAGCGAACCCCGCCTCGTCGACGGCCAGCAAGGCGAAGACCTTCTGCCGGTATTTCAACTCAACGCCAGCCGGGCGAGGAGCCCGTGCCGCCTCAAGGTTGAGAGCCACAAAACGGCCACGGAAGGGGTCGTAGGGATCGACGGGAGCGGTACGAAAACGAAAAGGTTCGCCTTTTCGCAGGGTCAATTCACGACCAGCAATCATGCCAGCCGGTACCGCCATCTGCAGCAGAAACAACAACCCCAGGGCCACACCCAATAACTTGTTCATGCGCGCACCTCCCGTCGTTTGACCAGCAGATTGACCGCCAGAAAGGCCAAGCCGATGAGGATGAACAGCACGCCGCGTACGGTAAAGGGCAGCTGGCTGTCGAAGAAACGTACCGCGATCAGGGCACTGAGAATGCCGAGGCCGGCGTTGATACGAGGCAGCAGGCCGCTGTGCAGTCCTTCACGGAGCATCGCCCCGCCGAGGACCAACACATAGAGATTGGCCAACAGCAGTGCCGCGCCGATCGGCAACAGCTGCGGTGAAGCGAGGATCGCCATGGTGAGCCCCGGTGCCGCCAAGCCGAATAAACTATCCAGCCATTGCCCGGCGATCATCCTGCGCACCAACAAGCCGATGGCCAACAACAGCAAAACACCGAGCAGCAGGTACTCAGGCCAACCACTCCAACTCGCCTCGGATAAGGGGTGCCAGAGCAGTTCACGCCAGACATCTTTGAAAGTCATCACCAGTATTATCCCGACCGTACCCCAGCTACCGAGCAGACGGAAGGGTCGGCGGATCGCAGCCGAAGCCTGCCACTGATCGGAAGCCAGGAAGCAGACCGCAAAAAAAGCCAGATAGAGGGGAGCCCAAATCCGTTCCAGAGAATCATGAGTGCTGACACCGAGACCGATGGCCAGGCAGAGGGCCAGCCCCCAGGATAACCAGGCCGCGGCAAGGGTGCGTTTTTTGTCCGCAACCAGTCGCCACCAAAAGGGCATCGGCAGCGCGACCAGCAGCCAGAAAAACATGACCGGCAAGCCATCCCAAGCTCCGAGGAAGCACCACCAGGTCACCCCGAGCCAATAAAGTAGCGCCGGCAGGACGGCATCAAAGAAGTAGATCAACGGCACAGCGAGTAGCATCCAAACCAGCACAAAACGCGGCAGGTCGCCGGAGATATGATAGGTCTGCCCCACCAGAGCGATCGACGCGCCGATGGCCACCAGCAGAGAAATCGCCGCCCCCTCGCACCAGGCCCGGGAAGAACGCCGCCTGAGCCAGGTCCAGCCGGCCAGCAACTGGCCCATCAGCAGCGGCGCGAAGGACAGCAGGGTACGCTGCAGGCGGGACAGGTCGGCCCAGTTATGGGCCAGCAGTAAAATAATACCGAGACCGACCAGCAGCGCCCCAAGGGCGGCGCAGATCACCAACCCCAACGACCTGCGCCGTCCTGGCGCCGGGCCGTAGTGATCGCGCAGTCCCTCGGCGACCCCTTCGTCGAGCACCCGGCTGCGCACCAGTTCGGGCAGTTCGCGGTAGAGCCAGGCCACACAGTCCTTTTTGCTCATGGTGATCCTTTCTAAAGAAGCATTTGCACACACAAGAGACGCTGTACTTATTGATGCACTCGAATTTTTCATTATGGGGCCTTTGAGTCAAGTGCTAAATATAAGCTTTCCCCAATAAGGCAAACACCTGGCGGATGAGAGCGAACTGAAGGACGCAAGGGATAGATCGGCAATCAGGCGGCCTTGACCTGATCAGAGAAACTGAGACGAGACATAGCCGACAAGCAAGGAAGCCGCTGAACCTACCAAGGCAGCAAAAGTCATGGTCATACCAAAAATACGGTACCGATAGTTCTCTTGGGTTTTACTGACACCGTATGCGTGGAAAACTCTGCCCAAAAGCAAGCAGATACATAGGGAGTGTACCAACAGAAAATAGGCCCCCTGCAATTCAACCATGAAAATCAGCAAGAGAGAGAAGGTCGCAGCATTTGCGGATTGTCTGCATCACCAATGGCGATCCGCAATTTGCGACGCAGGCGCACCGTACGCACGCTAAGCAGAAAAAACATCACGGCAAGCAAAGCTACATAAAAGGGAGTAACGTACATAAGCTTGACCTCCTGAGTATTGAGCTGTTGAGCAGAAGATGACCTTTAATGCTCCGTGCTTTTCATTTCATGTTATCTAGTAAATACATGGAAGGCAAAGCACATAACAGAATTCTCCAGCGCATCGAATTGCATTGGGGCGACATCACAGCTCTGCCGGTCGATGCCATCGTCAACGCGACCACCTACTCCCTGTCGGGCGGGGCCTGGGTCGACGGAGCCATCCACTAGCCGGCCGGCTCCGGACTGGCCTCAGGGTAAAGACTAATCTCAAACCAAACGCAGCATCAAAAAATCTGGTGTCCTAACCAAAAAATTCCTTGGATACCTTAACAAAAAAAATCCCCTGGGATTGCCCAGGGGATTTTTTTTGGCGGTGCCGTTAATGGAGTATCTGTCGCAGATTAACCCTTGATGAGTCGTTTGCGGTTGTACCCCACAAGTCCGATAATACCGGCGCCTACCAGCAGCAGGGTGCCGGGCTCGGGAACCGGGGCCGGACCTGATGGCGGTGCAGGATCTTCGGTAAAGCCCTGGTAGCGTACCTGCGACTGGGAGTAGTTGTAGAAACCGAATTTACCGGTGTCAAATGTACCCGCGATATCAAAGATCAGGTCGTTGTCGATAGAGATCTTTATGCCGGAGTTGGTGTAATCAAGGGTGAAATCGTAGACGGTATTGTCCGCCCAGCCGACATCGTTCACAACTGCCCCATAGGAGGTATCGAGCACCTGGATATCGCTGCCGGTGTGATCCCAGAGATTGACACCGCTTCCGGTAATTTTTGACAGTGTGTAACCGTCCGATGCAAAACCAGTATAAGATTGCCTGCCCTGCTTCCAGTCAAACAGCAGGTAATCATCGAACCCGTTGAAGCCGAATACGAAACCGATGAAATCGTCATCACTGGTTGTTTCGACACCGAAACTGCCTTTAAACTGGGTATCGATGTAGTTCGCAGTGCTAACAAAGTAGGTCGGCTGACCATTGGTTGTCTGCAGGACGCTGCTACCGTCCGCGCTTACATTCCAAGTGCCCCCTGGATAGGGTGTCCAACCAGTCAGATCAATGGGCGCCGCCAGGGCCCATGAATTCAGACCCAAAAACATCATGATGAGAAGTAGCCATTTTTTCACTCTGATCTCCTTTGTGTTAATTTGCATTCCTAATTATAGTCCCTCAAAATCTTACAGTTTTTATAATTTAGCAAGAATAGTTCCACGTCTCTAACTTGCTGAAATTTAGTTTTTTTTTAGAGACAGCCTCCCCCTGATCCAACCATTGTAAAATAATCCGACAGCTGCTTAAACAGGCCGCATCTGGAAACACAGACGATTTTTCCCCTCTGGTTCATGCTATCTATGAAAGTCCTGTAAGACAAAGCCAAAAACGACATTTTTCAGCGCATCAAACTGCACTGGGGCGACATCACCGACCTGGCCGTCGATCCCATCGTCAACGCCGCCACCCCCTCCCTGTCCCGCGGGGCCGAGGTCGACGGCGCCATTCACTTGGCAGCCGGCTCCGGATTGGCCGAGGAATACCGGTGCCTGGGCGATAGCCACCGGCGAGGTACGCTTTACCGGTGGCTATCGCCACAGCCTGCAGCTGGCGGTGGCAAACGAAAACCGCAGCATCGCATTTCCGACAATCATTTACGGCGTCTACCGCTTTCCGGTGGAGAGAATTTGGGCCATCGCCATGAGCACCATCGGCACGTTTCTGTTGCATAGCAGCGCCATCGATCGAGTCATCCTGGTGGTCTACTCGGCGGCTCATTACGAAGTTTACGGGGAACAGCTGGCAAAGATGCGGGAAGGGTGTGGATAGTCCGAACGGGAATTTGGACAAAAAGAGTTTTGCAAAGGAGTGGGAAGATCAGACGCTGGCAGATCGACCGGATCTCGGGGAGGCGAGATAGGGGTCAATCGGACGGTTCTCCATACGATTGCGCCCCAAGGCCTTGGCCTGATAGAGCAACACGTCAGCTCTTTTCAGCAGATTTTCAACGGATTCGCCGGCGTATTGAACCACGCCGCCGCTTATGGTGGTCTGGAAACCATCCTGTTCCCAGCAGTAGGAAGCAATGCTTTGCCGAACGCGCTCTGCAATTATAGTGCTTTTGCCCAGATCCGTATCGGGTAGGATCAGCAGAAACTCCTCCCCGCCGTAACGGCCGACCAGATCTTTGTCCCGCAGGGCGGTACCGAGAGCGGCGCTGACCTGTTTTAATACCTGGTCGCCGAAATTATGGCCAAAGGTGTCGTTGACCTCTTTAAAACCGTCGACATCGACCAAAACAATCGAAAGCTCGCCGCCTTGCCGGTCGACGGCTTCAATTTCCTGGGCAAGCTGCTTCAACAGATAGCCCCGATTATGAATCCCGGTAAGATCATCCATGATGACAATTTTTTGCAAAGCCTTGTTGGCGTCCTGCAACCGGGCGGTCTTTTCTTCCACGAGTTTGTCTAGAGCAACGTTCATCTCCACCAGCCTGGCCTTCTCGCGTTTTTGCGCCAGCAATCGTATCCAGCTAAACCCGAGCAGCAGAACGGTAGCCAGGCTCGCGCCGAGAAAAACCCGCTGGTATTTCTGATAAAATCCGAGCGGCTGATTGATAATAAAAGCGTCGTCTGGAAGCCGGCGGGAATCGATGCCGTAGGCCTGCAATTGCTTGAAATCGAGCATGATGCGGTTGACCGAATCGGAAATGATGGGCATCTGCTGTGGGCTTTCGCCCCGCAGAATCCGCAGCGCCAGTTGCGCGGCAACTTTCCCCTGCTCAACCCCCGAGGTGATCATGCCCCCCACGATACCCTTCCCCAGGTAGAAATCCCAAGGTCCGTAAATCGGCACGTCAGAGGCTTCCCGCAGCAGGCCGACCGCCTCGGAATAAGAAATAAAATGATTGTCCCGATCACGATTGAAGGTGATCAGAAATATCATATCCTCGGAGCCAAATTCGGCCACGAAAGCCGCCGCTTCATCCAGGGTAAAATCCCGCAGGGTCTCGATCTGGACCCGGTCGCGATACACTTCGATCGCTTCCGCCAGAGGTTTCTCCAAGGCCTGCCCGGTTGCAGTCCGATCCAGGATAACCACGATGCGCTTGTGCTCAGGGTGCAGTCGCAGCATCAGCTCGAAATTCGCCGAGATATCCGTCTCCTCGGTAACGCCAGTAACGGCCGGCAGCGTATCGATCAGGGAAGGCTGGAAATGATTGATGCCGCAGAAAACAATTGGCGGGGAGCCATGGAGATATCGGTAGGTCTTTTTAAGGAAGGCGAGGCCATTGTTGTCAGCGACAATCACCGCCGCGAACTGAACGTTTTTCATTTTTGCGACGAAGAGCTCTCCCAGATGTTGTTCGTAATAGGCCCCGGTATTTCTTTTGGTATCGAGATATTCGTAATAGATCTCGTAGTCTTTATCGAGGGGCTCAAAGACCGTTTGAATACCGGAGCTTATGTTATCAGTCCACTCCAGGCCCTGATGGTAGGAATGCAAAACCAGAATCTTCTGTTTCCTCGCCCCTTCCGCCGGAAAGGGGAAAAGGCAGAGCGTAAGACAGGTTATTAAGAGACTGAAACCGGCAAAATACCGGCCATAATTATTGAAGGGCATATTCCACAAAACCTATTTGACGCGTCCAAGTTATTACCGTCGGGAAACGGGAGAAACCGGCATTTTCTGGCCGGAAAATCTACATGTTCAGAGAGTAATGAGCAAGGATTATGCCCGTAATAAGAGGAGGATATGCTACGTGATTTGCGAACCGATTGACAGGACCGAAACCTGCGCAGGAAGTTGAAATACCCCTTTATAATCAGGCAGTTATATGGCCTCCCTGTTTTTTAAGTCGTGTTTCCATGGTCAAGAAACAGGACTTTCCCATATGAACTGATGGCTTGGACGGACAGGATGTGGGGCGCGTCATGTGTGGCATGCCCCAAATATGATGGTGCCGCAAAAAGTCACGGCCTATCCGTCTGACGAAAATGAGGCTTTCATATTTTGCNNGTTTGGACGGCCTGATAATCGATGATTTTCCAGCCCTCCCGACTTTTTGCGAGTCCATCAAATATGGGGCATAAAAATGTGGCCTGCCCCATGTCCAATTGCTTGTGGGGCTGGACATACAACCTTGCCGCAATGCCCTGGCCTGTGGTACCAATGCGCATCATTTTTTTCAGAGAGGCGCCATGATTCACCTGACCAATATTTCTAAGCAGTATGGCTCGCAGATCCTGTTTCTGGGGGCTAGCTTTCAAATCCCCGCCGGCATTCGCACCGGGCTTGTCGGTCCCAACGGGGCCGGAAAAACCTCGGTATTCCGCCTGATCACCGGCGAAGAATCTATCGACAGTGGCGAGATCAGCTGCGGCAAGAAAACCGTCATCGGATATTTCTCGCAGGATGTAGGCGAGATGGCCGGCCGCTCTGCATTGGCCGAGGTGATGGCCGCTTCGGCTCGCACCATGGAACTGGGTCGACAGATCGCCGAGATGGAAGCGGCCATGTGCGAGCCGACGGCCGACGAGGCCCTGGCGGCGCTGCTGGAACGCTATGGTGACGCCCAGGAAGAGTTCGAGCATCGCGACGGTTACGACCTGGAGAGTCGGGCCCAGGCGGTCCTCACTGGTCTCGGCATTGGCCCGGAGGCCTACGACCGGCCGGCGGAAACCTTCAGCGGCGGCTGGAAGATGCGCATCGCCCTGGCCAGAATCCTGACCCTCAATCCCGATGTGCTGCTCCTCGACGAACCGACCAACCACCTGGATGTCGAGTCGATCATCTGGCTGGAAAACTGGCTCTCCGAAACCTATAAGGGTGCGGTGCTGATGACCAGCCATGACCGGGACTTTATGAACCGTTTAGTATCGCGGGTCATCGAGGTCGGCAATCAGACCGTCACCACCTACGGCGGCAACTACGATTTTTACCTGCGGGAGCGGGAGATCCGCCGCGAACAGCTTATCGCCAGCCACCGCCGTCAGCAGGAGATGCTGGCCAAAGAAGAAGAGTTCATTGCCCGCTTCGCCGCCCGGGCCTCCCATGCGGCCCAGGTCCAGTCGCGGGTGAAAAAGCTGGAAAAGATCGAACGCATCCAACTGCCGCCAGAGCAGAAAACCATCAGCTTCAGCTTCGCCGAACCGCCCCGCAGCGGTGTCGATGTAGTCGCCATGCAGGATTTGACGAAGGCCTGGCCGACCCCCGAGGACGGTGAGCATCCGGTCTTCAGCGGCGTGTCGGGACTCATCCGCCGCGGCGAGAAGATTGCCGTGACCGGGGTCAACGGCGCCGGCAAGTCGACCTTTCTCAAGGTACTGGCCAGCCAGACCGAGCCCAGCTCCGGCACGGTGACCATCGGCGCCAACGTACATCTGGGCTATTTCAGCCAGCATTCCATGGACATCCTCGATCCCGAAAAGACCGTGTACGAGACGGTCAGCGAAGTGCTGCCCATGGCCACCGTCGGGGTAATACGCAACCTCTGCGCCGCCTTTCTGTTTCAGGGCGACGATGTGGACAAACGCATCTCGATCCTCTCCGGCGGCGAAAAGAGTCGGGTAGTTCTAGCCTCTCTTTTGGCCAGACCGATCAATTTTCTGGTCCTCGACGAGCCGACCAACCACTTGGATATCATCTCCCGCGAGATTCTGCTTGAGGCCCTGCAAGGCTTTGCCGGCACCGTGGTACTGGTCAGCCATGACCGCCACTTCCTCCGTTGCCTGGTGAATCGGGTTTTCGAGGTCGATCACGGCCAGATGTTGAGCTATGACGGGGATTACGACTATTACCTGCATAAATCGGGGAGGGAAACCCTCGAGGACCAGTCCCCGGCAGTATAATGAACAACAAGCTCTCAAATTAAGGACGGACCTGCAATGATTGACAACGAAAAAACTGCGACTATCCAGATCCTGGTCGAAGACACTGGGCTGCAAAAGAGACAGGTCGAACAGACCGTGGCCCTGCTGCAAGAGGGGGCAACGGTGCCCTTTATTGCCCGCTACCGCAAGGAGGTCACCGGGGAACTGGACGAGGTACAGATTCGTCTGCTGCAGGAACGTCTCGAATACCACACCGAGCTGAACAAACGCCGCCAGGCTATTCTCAAGTCCATCGACGAGCAAGGTAAGCTTACCGCCGAGTTGCGGCAAAAGATCGAGTCCACCCGGCAGAAAACTGAACTAGAAGACCTCTACCTGCCCTTCAAGCCCAAGCGACGCACCAAGGCATCCATTGCCCGGGAGCGGGGCCTGGAACCGCTGGCAGAGCAGCTATTGGCGGCGTCTGGCAGCGGCGAGACGGCCTTGCAACTGGCAGAAGCCTTTGTCAACCCGGAACTGGAGGTTGAAACATCCGCCGATGCCCTGACCGGAGCTGGCCATATCCTCGCCGAGGGCTTCGCCGATGAGGCTGCGGCCCGCGCTCTGGTCCGTGAGCTGACCTGGAAGCAGGGGATGTTCTGTTCTCAAGTAGCCCGGGGCAAGGACGGCACCGTCAGCAAGTTTGAGATGTACTACGATTTCAGCGAACCGATTCGCCAGGTTCCCTCCCACCGCATGCTGGCCATGCGCCGGGGCGAAAAGGAAGATATTCTGCGGCTGCGCATCGAGGCACCGGAGGAAGATATCCTTGGCCGCCTATCGGCTCTGTTCGTGCCGGCGGAAAACCGCTTCGCCGAACTGCTGCGAGAGGTGGTCGCCGATGCCTACCAGCGCCTGCTGGCCCCATCCATCGAGGTGGAATTACGCCTGCAGGCAAAAACCGCCGCCGATGACGAAGCGATTCGGGTCTTTGCCGAGAACCTGCGCAACCTGCTCCTCGCTGCGCCCGCTGGCAGCCATCGGGTGCTGGGCGTCGACCCCGGCCTGCGCACCGGCTCCAAGCTGGCGGCCGTCGATGCCACCGGCCAGTTTCTCGAGCATGTCACCATCTATCCCCATACCGGTGGTGGCGCCAAAGTCGAAAGCGCCCGCCAGAAACTACTGCGCCTGATCAAAGCCCACAACATCGAGATGGTAGCCATCGGCAACGGCACCGCCGGTCGGGAGATGGACCAGTTCGTCCGTCAGGCCCTGAAAGACACGGGCCTCAAGCCGCAGGTGGTGATGGTCAGCGAAGCCGGGGCCAGCATCTATTCTGCCTCGGATATCGCTCGCGAAGAGTTCCCCGAGCTCGACCTCACCGTACGCGGCGCCATTTCCATCGCCCGCCGCCTGCAGGACCCCCTTGCCGAACTGGTCAAGGTCGATCCCAAGAGCATCGGTGTCGGCCAGTACCAGCACGACGTCAGCCAAGCGGCGTTGAAAAAAGCGCTCGA
>LGVF01029797.1_pt1 | contig 15654 bp, 33 predicted proteins | sample 469901 | NCBI WGS metagenome assembly LGVF01 (sample SAMN03893561, study PRJNA290197) | marine sediment metagenome | material: sediment; isolation source: combined push core samples #3730, #5133, and #5579 collected at Hydrate Ridge | place: Pacific Ocean: Hydrate Ridge
GTATATGATTATGTTGATTTCGATATACTAGAGGAAGAATACGATAGATTACATAGAGAATATTACGATTCTATAATACTAGGATCTCCATATAAAAAACACAGATCTAATTATCAAAAATTGTTCAGTAGAATATTAACAGATTTATTCGAGAACATAGAAGGAATAAATTATTATGAAATAGGAGAGTATAAAGAATGAAGGGCGGCCCTCTTCATATCGTTTATATCAAAATATATATTATAATATATGAAATCGGTATCAGTAGGATACGATAAGTATATATACTCACAGACTAATTATATACTATCACAATAATAAGGAGAAATATAAAATGATAAATCACGAATCAATAAAAATCAATCTTATTAAATTATCAATGAACATATCAATAAATATGATACAATCTGAAGAACATATAATTAAATCAGAAAATATTTTTACATCAGGTTTCGTAATGGATGATACATATCTATCAATAAACAGAGGTAATTAAAAATGAATACAATTGAATATCCATGTAAAGACAGCGAAGAAGATAACGAACCTTGTTTAACATGCCCATATCTCGAGACATGCGACTTATAAAGGAGCGTTAATATAATGACTAGAATAGAGAAAGCTACAGTTCAAATACAAACTGGAAATAGATTTTATCAGACAATAGTAAACGCCAAATTTTCAGATCAAACAACTGAAACATTGAGAGATTTAGGTAAAGGAAAGCAGGATGAATGGACATATGAATATGAATTATCAGATCATATATTAGTAATTCTCTGGAAGTAATGAGGTATATTTATGTCACAACAACTTATTAACATAGACTGTCTAATAGATTTGAAACGAAGAAAATTAACATTTATAAAAGATATGTACTATATATCAGATAATCCCATAGCCTGGGAAAAAACATATAACGAAGAAAAACCAAAACTTAAAGTATTAGTAAGAAGAAAGAACAGATTATTAGGAATAATTAAGGAGTGATGATATTATGATTAATGAACTTAAAATATTTTTAGATCAATATAAAATACATAACGAAAATGAATTATTAAAAGAAACAGACGAAACCGAACAGGCTGTATATTTCGGACATATTAAGAATATCGAAGCAGTACAAAACATGATAACATATTTAGAAGAACAGGAGTGAAACACTCATGAATAAAATAACAGGTTTAACACTTATATTAAGATTTTATTTCACAACAGAAACAATAGAATCATTAGACGGATATAAAAATTATCCATGCACAAATCATGCTGATATTATCAAGGAATGAAATATCATGATTAAATCAGACACAGAATTAAAATATTTCCATTTATTATTTATAATAGTTACAATATCAGCAGTTATATTAAAAGTATTTAAATATACAGGATGAATATTTATACCATCTCCTTATATAAAAAATTCATCACATCATAGAAGAAATTTATTAAATAAGAAATGGAGACATTACAATAAGAAAGTATTTATACTATAAGAGCGTATATACTATTAGGTGAAAAAATATTATGTCTGAAACTATACAGGATATATTAACCAACATGTTAATCAATTTTAAACAATTGAAAGTTAACGGAACAACAACATATAATTTTGAAAAGATAGACGATATAATAAATGATTTAAAAGACTGTTTAACAGTAACAGAGGAATAATTATGATTAATAAACAGCATCAACAAAAAGCTATACAAATATGGGGCAAAGAAAAACAGTTAGACATGGTTATAGAAGAATGTGCAGAGCTAATAGTATCAATTAATCATTATAGACGTAATAGAATTGATCATAAAGATGTATTATCAGAGTGCATAGACGTTGAAATGATGATAAATCAATTAAAATTAATATTAGAACATAATAAAGATTATGAAAGAATCAGAGAACAAAAAGAGAATAGATTTATAAAAAGATTATTAAAAGCAACACAAGAAAAAATATATCCATCAGAGGAATAAATATGAATCAAATGAAAAATAATGAAGTATCATGTTTCAATTGTGTATTTAAAATGTATACTTATTCACGATTTCCATGTAGAGAATGTAAATATGCTTTAAAGAGAGATATGTACATTTATGACCAATATGAGGCATAATCATGATATCGGATAATTATAGAAAAAATATATACATATTCCAAATGATAATAGCAACATTAGGAGTATCAACAATAGGACTATTAGTATTAATGAATCTATGAGGTAATAAATATGTCATTAACAAAATGCATGAAATGTAAGTGTCGTAATTTAAGTTATGAAGAGGAACCATGTAAAAGTTGTACTCATAATGTTGATTACCACGACAATTTTAGACCTGAAGATTTCAACCAATAACTATATAACCTATAACTTACATATATTAGTATGAGGATAAATACAATGTATATCGATTATAAAGTTTTAAATGAAAAATTACAACTATTAAAAGGAATCGACTATATACCATTATTCCTTTTATTCGTAATAGGAGACTGTATCACAACTTTTTTAATGTATAATAATATCCCAGGATTCATTGATTTAAATCCATGGATTCATTTATTACATTCACAATTCACAAATAATGCTATATTCTATGTAGCATATGTATTAATAAAAATATTAGTTCTCGAAGCATTATACATTATACTAAGATTCCAAGCAAAAAGATTAATGATACTATCAGTATTAACTTATCTAATGTTATTATTAATGTCATTATATGTAGTAATAAATAATCTATATGTACTTAACATCTTATAAGAAAGGAGAAAAAAATGATAAGAACTCAAAGACAATACAAATACCAAAAGTTAACTAAAAAACAGCTAACAGATTATATACAATCAGGAGATATAACAAGAACCTCTTTATATAAAAGAGTACCTTTAACTCGAGAACAGCAAAAACAATATTACGATAATGGTAGTATTGAGTATAACATTCCCCTCCCTAAGAAGACAGACAAAAAGCCTTTTTCGAGAGAAAGAAAGGTCGATAAGAAGATACATAAACCATTAAAAGATAGTACAGATTATTTAACAAAAAGAATTAATAAAATAAATAAATTACCAAAACATAAACAAGGAATAAAAACACATTTCATAATTAGTATAGGGTATAAGTTTGGGACGGAAGAATCAAACGCATTAGATCAATTTTCTATTAATCAATCATATGAAGGTATAAAGAGTTTAGATGACGTAATGTTAGAGCATGAACATTTAATACCGGCAGATATGAGCGATTATGACGGCACAATAAAATATATAGCGGTATCAGACAATAATTATGAAAAACCAATATCCTCATTCTTCAGTAAATATGAAAGAGAATCGGACAGATGGATAGAATATTAGGAGTATCTTACAAATGAAACAACGAAACATCAAACTAATAGAAATGAGCACATACCATTTTAAAAAAACTAATTTAAGAATGGTTGAAGGTTGTGTTAATGGATATGATACCGAAACAGATATAAAAGGTAATATATTAACAATATCAGATGCTTATAGAAAACCAGTAATTATAAACGAAAATGAGAGATTAAATCAAATATTAAAATATATGACTAGTAGGAAATATTCATCTCATAATAATTTTTTCTGGAATCTAGATTTTGATGTTTCTGCTATTTGTAAGAATCTCCCAAAATCTCATCAAATAGAATTATATGATAAAGGATTTACCGTAATACCATTTAACGGTGATTTTTTAAGAATAGAATATTTCAAAAGAAAGATGTTCACATTATCTAAATTTAAAGATGAAACATGCGAAGAAAAAATAAGAAATAATTTATATACATATTGGGACATAATGCCATATTATATGAATATGAGTTTAAAGAATGCAGCACCATTCGTCAATGAAGATAAATTTATGGTAGAAGAAATAAACGTATTAAATTACGAAAGATTCCATAAAGATTTAAAATATCAAAATATGATTTTAACCAGAGTAAAAACAGACTGTGTAACAACAATGAAATTAGCAAAATTAATGATAAGGGTATTAAACGATATAGCGCCATATGACAAATTCTTTTCATTAGCTGGTAATTCAGGAAATTTAGCTTTACATTCATTACCAACAGATAAATTAGATAAAAAAGGATACTTAACCAGACCATCAGAAAAATTAAACCAATTAGCTTTAATGAGTTATGGCGGAGGCATATTTACTCCACTTAAAAAAGGTCATTTTGATAAAGTATTTGCTTATGATATTAATTCTGCATATACAGACGCCACAGTAAGATTAAAATCATTCGAAGGCGATCAAATATTTTCACCTAATGATATGAGTAAATATGACGAAAATTTTAATCATTTATTTATTAAATGTAACATAGACATTCCAGACGGAATAACTTATAGCCCATTCCAATTTAGAACAAAAACACAATTATACTATATATCAGGGAAATTTAAAAATATATGGATAACAAAAGAGGAATATGATTATTTCATGTTAAAAGGATTTATATCCAAATCTATAGGATTTATTGGAATAGACGATAGATATAACGAAAGTTTTTATATGTTTAAAGATATTCAAGAAAAACTTTACAAACAAAAATCAGACATAAAAGCAGATATGACAAAAAATGAATATGATAACGACAGCGATAAACAATACGATAAAGTATTATATCAAGTCGTAAAAACTTTATTGAATTCGATGTATGGAAAGACTATTAACGTAAATGAATATAAAAAATATTTAGATCCATTAGATATAGAAATATTAGATTTAACAAAATATTCATTTGAAAAAAATAAAGCATCAGGCAAAATAGATTATTATGAGAAATTATATAAAGCAGGGAATTTATTTTCAGCTCCATTAGGAAGTGAAATAACAGCTCACACTAGAGTTTTAATCCATGAAGCTATAGGCGATCAACAAGATAGTGTTATTAACATAGCAACAGACGGAATAAAAGCAACAACAAAACTTAAAGGGTTAAACATAGGCACAAAATTAGGACAATGGGAAGATGAAAGTAAAGGCCACAGTCTTGAAGGCGTATCTTTAGCATCAGGCCAGTATTGTTTTTATAATCAAGAACATTTAAATGATCCCAAAAGCGATAAAGCAATATTAAAGATGGGCTCGAGAGGTTTAGCAAAAGGTTTTAATTTCATCCCATACTTAGAAGAAAATAAAGATAAATTAGGATTTGAAATTCAAAAGAACAGCCCATTAAAAACTTTCCAATGTGTTAAAGGATTGAAATATGATCAAAAAGATATAGGAGTTTTTACACCTCACACAAAAGAATTTTCATTAATTGAAGGAGATCGATATAGTAGAGATTGGGAAAGAACTTTCGTAAATAATCAAGATATATTAGAAAATAGTATTTCATCCAAAGCATTATCGATAAAACAATTATTAAAGATTCCCAATATGAGATTAGACACATTTAACGTAGGAATAAAACATTAACTCTATAAACATAAACGTATAATAGTAACACGTATTGTTACTATTATTTGATTATAAATTTTTTTATATTCAATATCAAGTCTCTACACAACGGGAAATCACAAAATCACTTTAAATATTAATTTGATACTAGAGTACACACAGATATTAAACATAGTAAGTAGGCTTATATTAGATAGTATATATTAATAATGATAAATAGATAATCTACCCATAAGTATATATACCTATAAGTCAATTATATACTATCAGAATAATGAGGTTTTTCAAAATGACTAAATTAACAAAAGATCAATACAACGAACTATTAACCCAGCTGTTAGAAGCTAAAGAAGACCCAAAATTAAAAAATCATATTAAATTTATAAACGTTGATATAGCTAATATAGAAGAAAAAATAAGAAATTTTTAGAGGTAATAAAATGTATAAAATGGATATTATAAACGAAATAAACAGAGTAAAGAATATATTACAGGAATTAGAATTTAAAGCATTATTTTATAGTCAGCCATTGAGTGAAAAAAATCAATTAACATATGTAGAATATAATACTATGTTAACCGGATTACTAGAAGAATTAAATAAAATCAATAATGCATAACTATATATACCTTCAAGACTATTATATACTATAAGAATAATTAGGAGAAATATAAAAATGATAACTAATACATGCCCAAAATGTCACAGCCCTTTAGTAGAATTCACAGTAGGAGATAAAACATATTCCAGATGTAACACATGTAACGAAATGAGAGTTGTAGTAAACGGACTCCCAACTCATACAATACTAAATTAAAAGATCAATACATACTTATATATACTAATAAAACAATATACTATTATACAAAAATAATACAAACCTCCGAGAGAGATTTAACAACCTCCGTTTATCTCTCTTTAGAGTCAAGGTATAAAGTCACAATCTTTATACCGCTCATAAAAAGGAAGTTACCAAAAGTGACAAACTATTATGTAAAAAAGGAAATAGTCGAACAGATTATTTCCTCATATCAAAATAAAAACAAAAATATTAATAAACTAAACAGGAGTAAAAAAATTATGACAAATGAGAAAACTACAATGGAAGAAACTAACGTATGGATATCAAGAACTAAGAGTGGAAAAGGCTTCATTATCGTATGCGATGAATATGTTAAGGCAGGAACAGTTTTTGTGGGTTCAATAGCAAATTTAGAAAAGATGGCTAGAAACGAACATAAAGGCGTTAAACTTTCAAAGTTCACACAGGAATAATTTAATACAGGTGATATAATGAATATTCTAATATACATAGACGATCAATTAGGAGAATTATATCATCTTTTTTTATCTTTCGATTTTAAAAATAGATTTTATTAAATAGAAAAAAAGAGGTTATAAGAAATGACAGTATATCACCAAAAACAATGTAGATCATGCGGATTAGTATTAAATATGACTTATAATAAATGTCCATTTTGTAGAAATATAAATTTAGAACATTCAATGTTTAATGAATATGGAGAGACAATATGACTAAGATTTCATTAATTGGAGACGCTCATATAGGAAATAAAGGATTTGATGAAAAGAAGTTTAAGAAAGCTTTAAGAGATGCAGAAAAAATAATTTTTATGGGAGATATAATTGAAGGAATAACAAAAAAAGATAAAAGACATAGCAGAAACGATTGTATTCTATCTGTTGATGAGTCAATACTCAAAGCATCAACATTAATAAATCCACAAAAAAAGAAAGTGATTCATAGTTTAATAGGTAATCATGAAGATACACTATTAAATATTATGGATGTCGATGTAATGAAATTGATATACACACCATTAAAAATAGATTATTCTTATACTGAGATATTTAAAATAGACGGATGTAACATAGCATTATCACATGGTACGGGAGCAGGCGCTACTTATGGCGGAGCAGTCACACAATTAGAAAAATTCGCTAAAGATTATATAGTCGACATCAACGGAATAGGACATACTCACAAACTATTTCAACTGACAATGAAAAGACACCCAAATAAAACTTTTAATATAGTTAATACAGGCACATTTTTAGCTCATGCAGAATATGCAGATAAAATGAAGCTTCCACCACCTGTGATAGGATATATAGAAATAGATACAATAACAAAAACAGCCAGAACGGTATTATTATGAAATCAGAACATAATTATAAATATAGAAAAGTATGTCCACACTGCTTATCATTATCATATAAGAAATCATATAAAATATTCAAATGCGACAACTGTAAAAAAGATTTCGAAAAACCATTCGAAATTTTGTTAATGCATAAGAATAATAGATGTATAGATAACGATGTATCATCAAGAATCGACAGATTGAGAGACGATAAAGTAATTTATTCGGAGTAATGATATGATTTTTCCAGAAAAAGGCAAAGAATGTTTAGAAATATCTAAAGAAATAAAGAAATTAGCTAGACAACCATTCGAAAAAACAAAATGTAATCAATTTAAAAAGGCAGCAATTATAAATTATGAAGTTCAAGAATTAACACACTTTTTAGTTTATGATGGAGTTTCTCAAGAAGACAATAAAAAAAGAGATGAAGAGCTACATAAGCCTAAAGAATTACTGGCAAAAATGGGGATGGGCGATCTTTTAATACAATTAAGGTTTATAGCTTACGAACAAGGCTGGGATTTCGATAGTATTCAAAGAGATGCTTTAAATCATCGAATAGAAAGACAGAAAGAAATTGAGGAGAGTTATTAAATAAATGTTAAAGGAAATATTATACTGTGATAGATGCGGACATATTATAGAATCAGATAATTTTACTATAGGATATAACACAAGATATGATTTATGTATACCATGCTCTAAACTTGTACATAAAAAAATAGAACGATTCTTAAAAGATAGGACGATTTTATAATGAAGAATTGGAAACAAAAAGTAGGGATGATACTAGGGCCAACAGGAGCAATATTAGTATCATCTGGGTATACTTTAGAACCTAATATAGTATGGCTGATAAGTAATATTATAGTAGCATCATATTTTTATCAGCAAAAAGAAAAAGAATTAATGATAATGTATTTAATATATATTATGATAGCGATATACGGAATAATAAATTTAGGAATTTTACCATTGCTATAGATAAGTATATATACATTGAACCCAATATAGTAGTAGAGAGAAATATTATAAATAAATGTATAGTATACCAATAAGTATATATGCATTGAACCCAATATAGTAGTAGAGAGAAATAAGATAAGTAATCAAAGACTAAATATAACTATTATCTTTAACATCTTATCTAATACCAATAATCAAAAAACACAAAAAATAAACATTTAATTATAAATAGGAGAATAAAAAACTATGGCTGTAAATATGTCGTCCCTCTGGGACCTAATAACCGAAGTAACTGACCACACCACCGAACTCGTAGACCTTGTTATCTTAGGCGTCGTGATCGTCTGTGCTTATGCAATAGGCGGATTTGTAACAGGCATCTTGAAGAAAGGCGCATCAGGCGGAAAGTAATAACACAAATATTAATTAAATTATAAATAGGAGAATAAAAAATCATGGCTGTAAATATGTCGTCCCTCTGGGAACTAATAACTGAAGTAACTGACCACACCACCGAACTCGTAGACCTTGTTATCTTAGGCGTAGTGATCGTCTGTGCTTATGCAATAGGCGGATTTGTCACAGGCATCTTGAAGAAAGGCGCATCAGGCGGAAAATAATTAAGGATACGAAAGTATCCTTATTTTTTATATTTTTTTAGCTTTATATGCTTTGAAAAAATATAATAAAAAGGAGAAAAAATAAATGTCATTTAATATAAATGTAGTATCTCATATGAGTAATAAATCTTATGAAGTTATAGACACATCAGGCGATTTAATAGCATCAAACACATCTAATAATTTAATTAATATTCCATACGACACATCCTATATTATATATGTTCAACCACAAATAGAAGAAATAGGATATACAGGATTATTAAATATATCTTCTGGAATACTATCAGGCATTTTTGGATATATCTGGATTATAATTATAGGAATATTATTTTATTTCTTATTAAAAATGGTGAAACAATATGTTTAAACAATTAATAGTATTAAGTATTTTATTTCTAGTATGTTTATGTTCAGCATCAGCAGAAGTAGTATATTACGCCAGATTTGCCAATCATTCAGTATGTATAGACGATTCTGGATATAATAATCATGGTGCATATTATAACATTAATTTTGATATTGGAATTAAAAATGGTGCAGCGATATTTAACGGAATAGACAGTAGAATAGTTATACAGAACCCAGAAGAATTATCTTTTACAGATGGAAGCACAGACGAACCATTTTCAACAGCATTCTGGGTAAATAGACACGGAAGCGGCGTAGACGATCCGATAATATCTAAAGGCTGGGAACAGCCAGAATGTGAATATATAATATCAACAATAGGAGAAACACCAAGACAATCTATAGTTTTATATGATAATACAACAGGTTATCAATTATCATGTCAAACAGAAAAATATTTATATGAATACACAGAGTATAATGACTGGGTACATGTTTTTATAACTTACGACGGATCCTCAGATGTATCAGGATTGAATATTTATATTAATGGTGTACTTCAAGATTGTATTCGTTCAGGTCATCCAGGATATATAGCTATGGATACTAGCTCCTCAAACCTACAAATAGGTAGAGCATCCTACGAAGGTCCTAGACATTTCTTTAACGGAAAATTAGATGAACTGATTTTTTACGATACAGAATTATGTTTATCAGAGGTAGAATTTATATATAATTCATATATGTTCGAAGGATATACAATGATGGTATTAGATAAAGATTTAATATCAGTCAATAAAAATATATCTGTATATAGAAATAATGAATATGTTCAAACTGTTGAATATGGCGAAACGTTTAATATCTCTAATGTATATAATTACTCATTCATTCTACACGAAGACAATTTCGACAGATTTTCGCATATAGAAAATATAACAGACACATCTATTAATGGAATAACTTATTTAGTATATGCGTTTGTTTTAATAGGAATAATAGCCTTATTAATTTACATGTATAGGAGATTCTAAAATAATGAAATTAAGTAAATACTATATATTAATGTTAATAGAAGTAATGTCAATATATGTATTATATACATTTCAAGGTTATCAATTTGATAATCCTTGTTATTTATTTTTAATGCATTCAATATTATTATTTATGTCAATAAAAATAATTATTATATTCTTGATATACGGATTAAATTTATTTACAAGAACATTTTACAATAGATACTATTATATACTATTGAAGATATATATAACATTAGTAATAGTTTCGATTATTACTAATATAAAGGAGTTAATTTAAATGAAAAAAATAATAAACAGATTAGTAATATTAACATTAGTATTATGTGCGATATTATCGATAGGATCTGCCGAAACAATATTTGTTAACGACAGTTTAGAATATGGGACTACAGCATATAATTATCATAATGGAATAGGCGATGGAGCAGGAGGATGGGATACTTATACTTTCACAGATTCTGTAAGCAATTTTAATTTGCGTTATGCAGGCCAAAGCCAATCAGGAACCCCACAAGCTATACACTACGAGAAAGTAAAATTAATAAATAGGATAGACTTTGACGATATCCCCCAAAATACAGGAGGTTCATTTTCAATATATTCAGGGACTACATTCAAAGGAACCGGTACTCTTATGATACGAAAAGGAATATCCGACGGTCTGTATGATATAGATATAGATTTTGATCCTAACACAGCAGGATTAGAAGCAGGCGTTTATGATGTTAAATTATATTCAAGTATAATATATAATTATTTTAGGCAGGTTGAATATGGCTTTTCAGGCTGGTTAGTAGATGGAGTTTATAATGATTTAAATATAGCGTTCGGCCCATACACAGGAGCAACTCAAAACCCAACGTTTATACACTCTTCAACAGGATCACAATATATCACATATGAATATGAAGCACAATTCAGAAATGATTATAGTTTGAAATTCTTCTATTCAATGGCCGAATCAACTATAAATAGAAATGTAGGAGATGGAAATAAAGAGTCGACATTTATATTAAAGGATTCGTTAGGCGATACTATGTATAATTCAGGATCTGCAATAATTAATGAAACATATTACCATGATAACGGAACTTATAATTATTATATATATTCAGAATGTGATTCAACATTACATCTAATATATAGTAATTTAGTTATTCCAGATGAAGTTACAGACGCAACACTAACATTTAATCAAAGTACTTATAATATCAGTACTACATATGAGGACAATGAGATAATAAGATTTGATTACACTAATCTGGACGATTTAGAAGAAACTAACGAAACATATTCATTACAATATTATAAATATATTGATAATGATAACATTGAATATGTATATAAAGTTCCACTATCAGGTTCATTAGATGAATATGCAGACACAGGATATACAAATCCTTATGGCTGGACTCCATGTAAAATGTATTATGGAATCATAAACGATAACATAGATTTAAATTCAAAAATGAATTTCTTAGCCAACGCAAAATTAAAAGGATATTTTAATGTAACATATCCATACGAATTCATATTAGATAGTAATACAGGCAGTGGTGTACAATATAATAACGGCGATACAATAGTAATAACATACAATTGTAACGATGAATACCCGGTATTTATAAACGATTCAGCTGGAGATATTATTCAGGTATTAGATAGTGTATTAGGGTTCGGAACGATAGAATATACAATCCCATTCGATGATAATAAACAATATGAGTATCCATCCTGGGAAATGGGTTTAAATGTCTCTTCAGATGAATTCATGGTTTATTGGATAGAAGAATCAGAGTATATAGAATATGTCGACGACATCACATATGACGAACAAGAGACCGTAGAAGAAAACATTGATGAATTAAGAGAATCGATTCAGCCTATAAAAGATTTGGTTATCGGGTTTGGGAGCGTTATAATAGAAAATCCTGATTATGATAACAATGGAATAGTTGAAGGCCCAGAAATGGATCAATGGTTCAACGGTATTATAGGGTTATTATTAGTTATTGTAATATATGTATTCTATAAAGGTCTTTCACAGAGGTAAAATGAAATGTTAAAAAATATAGTAATAGTAATGATATTAATCATTACTTTTATTTCAATCAGTCAAGCAGCATCAATTAATTTAGAATATACAGACGGTATAAGATCGTACAATACTACATTATCAGAACAAACATTTATTAATATCCCATCAGGTAATATTATAGACAGTATAATTTATAAACCGGTTTTCTTAGCAGGAAACCCCGGGACTTATACAATTAATCAAAAATATTATATAGACGATGTATTATATGAGGATACTTTCGAAAGTGTACTTGAAACATCTTTATTTCATGTATTCACAAACAAATACACATATAATGTAAGACATGAGATGAATAGCGAATTAGTATATCAAAAAGAATATGAGACATATATATCGAAACATTGCTGGTTTCCGATACAAATATCATCCTATTTCGGAAGCCATTCAAATGAAGATGAAAATAAAATATCAATTGAATCAGAGATATTCGGACATACAGGGATTAAACGAGCATCAGATGTCTTATCTACATATGGCTCAAGCGCATATTCAGGAACAAATTATACAGTTTCTTATTCAGGCTTCGACGATCTAGATATAATAATAACCAATAAAATCGTAGGATTACATACAACAGATTATTATGTGGGCCAACTAAACCCAACATTAAAAAATATGTATAAATTAGGGTTCTCATGGATGGATAAAGAATTATACATTCTAAATTTATTCATGATAACAGATAAACTAATATCCATAATAATGTTTTGGATGAGTATAATTGCACAATCTTTTATACCATTAACATTCATTATATTAGTGTTTGGTATACCAGTATGCGCCTTTTACAATTCAAAAGGACGAAAAGGCTTCGTATCTAATTTAATGATGTATTATAGCAAATTCTTTAATATAGTATTAAGTTTCGTAAGATATATAATCATGATGATAATGAGAGTATTAGAAATAGTAAGGTCATTAATACCATGGATATAAGAGGGTTTTAATACTCTCTTTTCTTTTTTATACGAAAGGTTTATAAGCCTGGAAAACTATATAGTAGTAGTGATAAAATATGAGTTTAACAGATAAAGTTCAATCAATACAGTTTCCAGACTTCAACGATGTCATTAAGTCAGGAAAAAATACAAAGAATAAGCTAGACAATAAGAACGCTAATACTGTAAATGTACATTTCTATTATTCCGATAATAGATTTAAAACAACAGTACTAGGAACTATAGACCATTCTGGCGGGATGCCAATAATATACATAGAATATCCTGAAAAACTGGCTTATTTAGTTCCTGACAATTCATTAGTATATGATATGAAAACACAAATGTTTGAAGTATCAGTTAATGAAAAATATACACATACAATCAATGTGACTAATACACAGACAAACATTAAATTAATTAAAAGTTATATAGCACCACATTTCCCAGAGGGTTATGAGTATCAAGTTGTAGAGCTAGAAGGTATTAAGAATAATTCTACCGAAGAGCCAGACAAAATTCTACTTACTTCTAAGATGTTAAGTTCTCTGGGGAGAGCGAAGATATTAGAGAGAACAGTAGAATCAAGTAATGACGGATTAATGGTAATGGCTGTTCTAGGCGGATTAATAGGGTTTGTCTTAGGTATGGTAGTAGGCATTAAGACGGTGATGTAATATGTTTAAAAATATAGGATTAATGAACAATAGGAATCGAATCGAAAAATATCATGTAAAATCATTTAATAAGTATACAACTAACATGAGGATTAAAAATGCCAAAAGATGAATCAGACATTAACGAAAATATTAAATCTTTACTACAATCTGCTCATGAAGAACAAGCAGGTTCAAATGATAAAATAGAAGATGTTAAGGCGTTAGAGTTAGCAAAGATAATTGTAATGGAATTGCTTAATTCAGATAATATAAAATCGTTATCTCTACTTTCCCAGGATCAAATCGAAGACATTACCAATGCATATCTTTTAAACGAATATTATCAGATTGACGATATTGAACAGTACATAGTAAATTATCTTACTCTAAAAAGAAGTACAAACGGATTTCTAGTAGATAAGATAACTAACTTAGCTATAAATAATCAAGAGCCAATTCAACAAGAAAATCAAGGATTCCTTTCAAGAGTGTTCAGGAGATAAATAATAATGACCAATTCAATAATAGATCAAATAGAACCAATTTCAAATAAAGAAATATTTATATTAACTATAGGTGTTTATATAGGTATAGTAGTAAATCATATGGATTTATGGTTAGTGTGGTAAGAATGGAATACGATCATTTATTAGAAGAATTATACAGCTCTAATTTATCTATGTTCCTTGGTAATTACGGAAGAGGTAAGTCTATTTCAATGACTTATCTTTCTATAATGGCTGCTACATTGAATAAGAGAAAAGTAATATTATCTAATACTCCGTTATTCGATCTATCAACATTTGGATTAGAATTTATACCTCTTATTTCAACAAGTCAGTTCACAGAGAATATGAGAGATGTTGAAATCGTTATGGATGAGTTACAAAAAATAGCTAACTCTAGAAAATCGTTAAGTCCTGAAAATTCTTTCGTTACTGAATTTTCTACTGATGTAAGAAAATTTAATCAAGGGATTGTAGCAACGGCCCAATATGGTAATACTTACGATGTTAGACTATATGATAATACAGAGGTAACTATAGTTCCAGAATGGCAAACCAAAGAAAAAAGAAATAGAAAAAACTTTTATATTAATTGGAATCTTTATTTTATGGATACAAACGAAAATGAGAAAATAGAATTAAATCTCGAAAAGATGATAGATTATTATGATACAACTTTCAAACCATTCAAGTTAGTGGTTAATCATGACGATTACATAGATAACTTAGAAGACCGGTATAAGGAAGATAAGATGAGAAAGTATCATGATACATGTGATAAACAGATAGAACAAGCAGAACAAACATTTAAAGATTGTATGAGAGGTAGATATTAGATGAATCTTAATTTTTTTAAGAAAAAAC
>LGVF01009981.1_pt1 | contig 15645 bp, 14 predicted proteins | sample 469901 | NCBI WGS metagenome assembly LGVF01 (sample SAMN03893561, study PRJNA290197) | marine sediment metagenome | material: sediment; isolation source: combined push core samples #3730, #5133, and #5579 collected at Hydrate Ridge | place: Pacific Ocean: Hydrate Ridge
TTGTTCAACCACAGGATAAGATCGCGGCTCGTTCCTCGCGCAATCTATCCTTATTCGTTAGGTTAGTTTGACGAGATTGCATATAAAGCATCTCCTGTCTTTGAGTGATGTGTTTACCAGGCAAGTCAGCCTCCTTTTGAGATTAAGGAGGAGCTTATCTGGAGTGGCACTCAACCGGCCAAGTTAATTGACGCCGACCGGACAGGATAATTGTCGCCGAACAAACCCTTCGCTTGCCTGGAAAGTTGGTTCAACTTGTCCCGCAGGTATCACACTCTTATGAAATGCTCTTGTCCCATTACTCCTGGGTTTTTGAACACCTCTTGAAATTTGATAAACCTTTCATTGCTATCATTCCGTGACTGCTTTGTCCTGGCGCTGGCTTGGCGGTAGCCGCCCTAACTGAACTCCCAGCGACTCCGCTAAAGCAACATAAATGTTTCTTTTCAAGAAAAGCCTAACCAGCCTCCACGAAAGACAACTCAAATGTTGCTTTTTCGAAAAGCTCTTTCCAGCCTCCCCCAAATGACACTTACTTGTTGCCTGACTAAAATAAAGAAGCTAATATGTTTCCTGTGATCAAAAAAGCAATACAGGAGTTTACAATGAAAGGCTCTCTACTTCACCAGCTCAAAAAAAGACGCTTAATGCTGGGACTTAAGCAACACGACATGATGATGCGCATCGGCGTATCCCGTCAGCAATACCAACGTTTGGAGTCCAAGGGCAATCCACAGCTAGACACTCTGGAGTTGATTGCTAAAGGCCTTAACAGCGAACTGATGCTTATCCCCAAAGAAAAGGTGCGTGCCGTAATAGCTGTGCTTGAAAGTGTCGAGCCGGAACTGGCATCGGGGCAAAAACCATCAACACAGGAAAAGGATAATAAAAGGAAAAGCCTGTCTGACGACCCATGGCAGGACATCCTTGAGGATGATCTATGAACGATCGCTCCGCCGATGAAATCAACGTACTTAGGCTGACTTTGCACGGAAGGTTAGTTGGCTATCTGGCTGGGTTTCATGATGGCCGGAATGTTTTGAGCCTTGCGGCTGAATTCAAATCTGATGCAGCTCGACCGACGTTCAGTTTAATTACCCACCCCGGATTCCCACACTCAGATAAGCTGATGGCGGAACCTTGGTCGCGCTATCAAAAACTGCATCCCACACTATCTAATTTGTTGCCGGAAGGGTCATTAAGGGAGCTGGTTGCCCAGGGCCTCAAGGTGCATTTAGATAACGAGTTTCACATATTCGCGCATCTGGGTGAAGATTTGCCTGGCGCGTTGATTGCTGAACCCATGGAGCCAGACGAGGTACCAGCGAGTGTCTTGTCTGCCCACGGCAAAGCTAAAGCCATTAAATTCGAAAAGGTCACTCTGGAAAACAAATTCTCTCTCGCTGGCGTCCAGATGAAGTTTTCCATGAAGCAACAGGATGGTCGCTACAACCTATCCAAAGGGGATGCCCTTGGCGATTGGATCATAAAGACACCTTCAACCAAACACAAAGATGTGCCAGTCAATGAATTCACGGCGATGACATTGGCATCCATGGCAGGCGTTGATGTACCTGAAATAAGGCTGGTGGAATTGGATAAGCTCGACAACTTGCCGCCAATCAATTTGCCTGATGAAAAACTGGCATTTGCGATAAAGCGCTTCGATCGTAATGATGGTCAGCGAATTCACATGGAAGACTTTGCGCAAGTATTGGTGAAGTACCCACATGAAAAATATAATTCCGCAAGCTACGAACAAATAGCTAAAATTCTTTACAGCTTCTCTGGCGATGGCCTGGCCGACACGCAACAGTTCGCCAGGCGTCTGCTGGTAAATATTCTGCTGGCCAATGGTGATGCACATCTGAAAAACTGGAGTTTGCTGTATTCAGATCAAGTCACACCGCGACTTTCTCCGGCCTATGACATCGTCACTACCAGCGCATATTTTGATAACGAAAGGCAATACGCGCTCAACCTGGGAAAGACGAAGGAATGGTATGACGTCACTTATGCAAACTTTGAGGCGTGGGCCAATCGAGCTGGCGTGCCATGGCGCGCTATAAAGCCACATCTTGATGACACCATGGAAAAAGCACGAAGTTTATGGCCAAAGAAAATAAAAGATCTTCCCATGAATGATGAGCATAAGGGTAGACTCCAGGCCCACTGGGCCAATCTACAAAAAGATTTTCGGATTTAACGTTTCCCCCCACATCCGCCAACCCGATTCGCTAACAGAGCCTTAATAATAGGCCCGTCTCAGCCGATCATCGGTCTATCGCCTGCATGCAGAGAACAGCCGGCAATGTATCTGAAAAATAGCGCCCAATAAGAAAAGCCCCCGATCATTAAATCAGGGGCTTCGGTGTATCAAAAGTGGTGATTTACAGGACAGAGCTTGTCCCCTCTGTGCCAGCATAGTTGTCTCCTCAACGATCCGGTTCCAGCGACGGCAGTACGCCGTCCACTGGAACCGGTTGTTAGCTGACCCTTTTCTTGGTGCCTTGTCAGGCCCCTCCGAAGACGGGTTTTTTAAGATCAGACAAGGTCGAAGCGGTCAAGGTTCATCATCTTGTTCCACGCCGCTACAAAGTCATGCAGGAACTTCTCCTGGGAGTCCTCACAACCATACACTTCCGCGACAGCTCGGAGCTGAGAGTTCGAACCGAAGATGAGGTCGATACGGGTGCCGGTCCACTTGAGTTCGCCGCTCTCGTAATCACGCCCCTCGAACACGTCTTGATCTTTTGACGTGGCCTTCCACGTCGTGCTCATATCGAGCAGATTCACGAAGAAGTCATTGGTGAGCGTCTCTGGCCGCTTGGTGAAGACGCCGTGCTGGGACTGTCCGAAGTTGGCATTCAAGACGCGCATACCGCCCACGAGAACAGTCATCTCTGGAGCGGTCAGCGTCAGCAGTTGCGCACGATCAACCAACAGCTCCTCTGCCGACACGGCGTATTTGGCTTTCTGGTAGTTGCGGAATCCGTCCGCGGCCGGTTCGAGCACTGAGAAGGATGCCGCATCGGTTTGCTCTTGCGAAGCATCCGTGCGCCCCGGCGTGAAGGGGACCTGCACGTCGTGCCCGGCGTTCTTCGCCGCTTGTTCGACAGCTGCGCAACCGCCCAGCACGATCAGGTCGGCGAGAGAAACTTTCTTCCCGCCGGACTGTGCACTGTTGAATCCCAGCTGGATTCCCTCAAGGGTCTGCAGTACGGTCTTCAGTTGTGCCGGCTGGTTGACTTTCCAATCCTTCTGCGGCGCGAGACGAATGCGTGCCCCGTTAGCACCGCCGCGCTTGTCGGAGCCGCGGAAGGTGGACGCCGATGCCCAGGCGGTGGAGACCAGTTGCGGGATCGACAAGCCCGAGGCAATGACCTTGCCCTTGAGGGCGGCGACGTCTTTTGCGTCGATCAGCGCAGAATCAACTGCGGGTACCGGATCTTGCCAGATCAGCTCCTCTGCCGGGACCTCAGGGCCGAGATAGCGCGCAAGGGGACCCATGTCACGGTGAGTCAGCTTGAACCAGGCGCGGGCAAAGGCGTCTGCGAATTCCTCGGGGTTGTCCAGATAGCGCCGCGAGATCGGCTCGTAGATCGGGTCGAAGCGCAGCGAGAGGTCCGCCGTGGTCATCATCGGCCGATGCTTCTTCGACGGGTCGTGCGCGTCAACGATCATGTCCTCTTCGTCTACGTCCTTGGCCAGCCACTGATTGGCGCCGGCCGGGCTCTTGACCAACTCCCACTCGTATTTGAACAGCACCTTCAGATAGCCCATGTCCCATTTGATCGGGTTCGGCTTCCAAGCACCCTCGATGCCGCTGCTGATGGTATCGCCGCCTTTGCCGCTGCCAAAGCTGCTCTTCCAGCCGAGGCCCTGTTCCTCGATGGGGGCGGACTCTGGTTCCGGACCGACCTGAGCCGCATCATCCGCGCCATGACACTTGCCGAAGGTATGTCCACCGGCAACCAGGGCGACTGTTTCCTCATCATTCATCGCCATACGCGCAAAGGTCTCGCGGACATCACGGCCGGAGGCCACCGGATCGGGGTTGCCGTCCGGGCCTTCCGGGTTGACGTAGATCAAGCCCATCTGTACGGCGGCGAGGGGATTTTCAAGATCCCGATCGCCAGTGTAACGGCTCTTAGGCTTGTCGCTCGTAGCCAGCCATTCCTCTTCGGCACCCCAATAGATGTCCTGTTCCGGCTCCCAGACATCTTCACGTCCACCGCCGAAGCCGAAGGTCGGCAACCCCATCGACTCGATGGCGCAGTTTCCGGCTAGGATCAACAGGTCGGCCCAGGAGATCTTTTTGCCATATTTTTGCTTGATTGGCCAGAGCAGACGACGCGCCTTGTCGAGGTTCACGTTGTCGGGCCAGCTGTTGAGGGGCGCCAGGCGCTGATTGCCGGTCCCTGCTCCGCCACGGCCATCGCCCATGCGGTAGGTGCCCGCGCTGTGCCACGCCATCCGGATGAAGAGCCCCCCGTAGTGACCGTAGTCTGCCGGCCACCAGTCCTGCGAGTCGGTCATCAGCGCATAGAGATCTTGCTTCAGGGCATTGAGGTCGAGTTTTTTGAACTCTTCAGCGTAGTTGAAAGTTTCGCCCATCGGATTGGACAGTGAAGAATGCTGATGCAGAATGTTAAGGTTCAACTGGTTCGGCCACCAGTCCCGGTTCGAGGTGCCGCCGCCGGCAGTGGGTATGGCAGTTTTGCCTGTTACCGGGCACTTGCTTTCTTCGCTCATCATCGTTCCCCTTTCTGGCTTGGGTATGCACAGCTGAGCAGTGATTTTGACGATCTGATTAGCATCCAAATCGACGAAAAATAGTCGAGCTATTTAGCAAATTTTGTACACGGACTCCCGAACGAAAGCTTGTATTTTAATACTAAAGGGGGAGTTGGGGTCATTACTTGATCTTGATAAAGCGGTCGGACCTGGCACCACATTTGGGACAAACCTTAGGCGGCGCAGGACCTATAACAACCAGGCCACAGACGGTGCATTGCCATTTTTGGTTAGAACCCATTATTCTCTCCTTGTTTTTGTTCATGTTTATGTTTCGGCACCCTTTTATTCTCCCACCTTGGAGCTAAATTTCAAGCCGTACAATTGGGAAGTTTACAGACTCTCGTTCATTTTGAATCAATTTGAAATAAATCACGCCTAGGAGTGATTCACTGCTCCTTCAGGTGGTGAATTCGTTATCGTCCCCCCGGGATGCATTCAGCCAGCCTTCAAAGCGATCTTTGGGGCCCTTGGATAAAATACGACTGAAGGTTTCCTGGTCGTAGAGATACAGACAGTGCCGGATCGAGGTGTAGGGGCTGAAGGTGTTGTCAGGATTTTTGGCCATGAAATAGTCGCTATAATCTCTGACGGTTTTTAGATTCTCGATCAAACTTTTGTGTAGATCCGACTTTTGAAAGCCATTGTCCAGCTTCAGGATGTCCTGGACGAAGTCATCAACTTTATAGTCTTCGAATTCGAAATCCCTGAAAAAATGGCCCGCTACACGCAGAAAGTTAAAAGCATTGACGGTTTTTTCGCTGATCTCCGTTGAAGGCTGAGCTGTAGTCTCCCTGCTGTCATCAAGGGCGTCGCTGATCGGAGCCACCGTGGCTTGGTGGATGAGTTCCGTGGTGGCGTTGCGGATTTCTTTGAACTCACGGTCGGCCAACTCAAACAGGGCGGACAGAACGTTTATCCTGCGTTTGAGATCAATGGGGATCGATTTTTTGTATTTGATTTTGTGGTCCAGCACACTCCAGGCATCCTGTATTAAAGACCTGATCTGCACTTCAAAGGGGTAGTCGGCATACTGCTGGTATTTCGGCAGGGAGATCATCTGATCGTTCAGGGCAAGATCCATGTGCAGGCCTTTGTAGCCAAAGGAATCCTCGGTACTCTCAACGGCCGAGATCTTGTCGGTGACATCGATAATATTGAAGTGTTGTTTCAACACCTCAGCCGCTACTTCAATCTGGTCTTCATAGAGGCAGATGATACGGATGCCGATCAGGTCGGAAAGGTAGTCTTTGATCTCGTATGGCTGTTCATCCGCTTCAAGTTTGCTTTGATATTTTCGGTTAAATTTTTTGATGCACTCCTCTTTGTCCTTGACCCGTCCCTCGATTTTCGTCACCTCGCCGATCTCAGCCCCCGTGAGTAACGAACTGATGATGCGGATATAGGCCTTCTTAGCCTTCTCGAAGAGCTTCGAGTTGCTGTCATAGAATTTCCGGAAGGAGTCTTTTTCCTTTTTAAAGTTCAGAGAGGCCAAGATTGGCTCCTTATCAGTTAACGTACCTTTGAGACTTCATGTCATCCCATTACTCTTATTGCAAGACACCATGAATGGGTGCTTTTACCTATACATCGAAGGATTGCAAGGGCTTCGGTATCACCACATTCCCAAGGCCCAGTTCAGTACTCAGGGCGCTGGCCAGGCTCTCGGAGGAATCATCTTCGCCGTGGACAATGAAGGTCTTTTGCGGTTTTTTTGCCATGGCCCGCACAAAATCAATAAGGCCATCCCGGTCGGCGTGTCCGGAAAACCCGGTCAGGATTTCCACCTTGGCCCGCACCTGGTGTTCTTCGCCGTAAATACGAATGGTCTTCTCTTTTTCCACAAGGCGGCGGCCTAAAGTATTGGGTGCCTGCCAACTGGTCATGAGGATGGTGTTGCGCGGATCTTCGATGCGATTGCGCAGGTGATGGAGGATACGACCCCCTTCCAGCATACCGCTGGCACTGATGATGACCGCCGGAACTTTCAGGCTGTTGAGTGCTTTGGATTGCTCAACGCTCTGAGTGTACTGGAGACGGCCGAAACCGAAGGGGTTTTTATCATCGTCCGTGAGCAGAAACTCGCGAATTTCGGCATCGTAAACCTCCGGATGGAGGCGGAAGATCTCTGTAGTGCGAGTGGCCAGCGGGCTGTCGACGTAGATCGGCAGGTTGGGGATCCGCCCGGCGGTGTGTAGTTTGTGCAGGGCGTAGACAATCTGCTGGGTTCGGCCAACGGCAAAGGCCGGGATCAGCAGTGAGCCGCCGCGGGTGGCGGTCTCATTGACGATGCGCTCCAACTCTTTTTCCGACTCGGGATAGGGCGGATGCAGACGATTGCCGTAGGTGCTCTCCATGATCAGGATATCGGTTCCGTCGCTGAGCGGCACTGGATCGCGAATGATAGGGATATCCGGCCTGCCGATATCGCCACTGAACACCAGTCGTTGCTTGCGGCCGGTCTGCCGATCGTCGATGTCGAGAAGTACATGAGCGCTGCCCAGCATGTGCCCGGCATCCACCAGGGTAAGGTGCACGCCGGGAAACAATTGATGGCGTCGACTGTAGCTCAAGCCGACAAACTGCTCCATGCTGTTGGCTACGTCCGATTTGGTATAGAGTGGTTCAAAGGGGCGCTGCCCCTTTTTCTTGCGCCGGCGGTTGACGAATTCCACGTCCTTTTCTTGAATAAAGGCACTGTCCATAAGCATAACTGCGCACAGATCCCGGGTTGCCGAGGTGCAGAAGATATCGCCGGCAAAGCCATTCTTGACCAGACAGGGGATGCGGCCCGAGTGATCGATGTGGGCGTGGGACAGGACCAGGCAATCGATGTCCTTACCCTGGCAAAATTCACTGCGGTTGCGTTCGAAGGCTTCCTTTCTCTTGCCCTGAAACAACCCACAGTCGAGCATGATTGTTTTGCCATCAATCTCAAGTAGATGCTGGGATCCGGTGACAGTTCGGGCGGCGCCGTGGAAGGTGATTTTCATTTTTCCTCCTATGCGATAGCTACAAGAGAAATTCAGAGCGGTTGTTCATGAGCAATGAATCTAAATACTACAGCTCAAGTTTATCATTGTCCCGAAAATTATCTAATTAGGGTTTTGCCTTCAAAATGTCTGGCTAGATAATATGGGCTGAAATTCCTGTTTCAAAGATACTTCATCTGATTAACAACCTTTAGACCAGTTGCCCTACCTACCTTATATCCGATATGCTGAAAGGTAAGCGCCTTTAACGACGCCGGTTAGCCTGAGCCAAACCGGCGAACATAGGAGTCGGGCATGGAAAAATTATATGAACAACAATGCGAGGCCTGTCGGATCGGCGCACCACTGGTAAGTTCGGAGGAGATCGCTGTCTTTCGAGAACAAATTCCCGACTGGGAGATATTGACCGCTGAGGGGGACGAGCGCTTAAGCCGGACCTATAAGTTCCGCAACTTTGCCGAGGCCTTGGCCTTTAGCAACCGGGTCGGCGAGTTGGCCGAAGCCCAAGGCCATCACCCGGCGATCCTTACCGAGTGGGGCAAAGTGACTGTGCAGTGGTGGACCCATAAGATCAAGGGCCTGCACCGCAACGACCTGATCATGGCTGCCAGGACCGATGCCCTGCTAGTGTGATTTCCCCTTCGCTTCAACAGACATAAAGGGATTCACAAAGAAATAAAAAAGGCAGCCGGGTGGCTGCCTTTTTTATTCAACAGTAATTTTCAGAAGGACACTGATCAAGCGTCAGAAGGCGCGTTAAATTCAAAACCGCAGGCTGGGCATTTCACTTTGCTGTCCATCATTGATGGTGCCGCAAAAAGTCACGGCCTATCCGTCTGACGAAAATGAGGCCTTCATATTTTGCGTAGGTTCAACGATCTCGCCTCTCCGAATGGTTTGGCCGGCCTGATAATTGATGATTTTCCAGCCCTCCCGACTTTTTGCGAGTCCATCATCATTCCGTGGTTATCCATTTTTCCACCAGTTGTGGCGCATCCTGCCAGAACCGCAATCATCAAACCCGTCAACAGCACCGATACCATTTTTCTCATGATGTCACCTCTCGCCAGTGGAGGTGTCTTTTAAGTTCCTTTGGGTAACATTCTAACCGAGAGCAGTAAACGAGGTTTAAAGGGGCTGTAAAGATACGGTAAAGAAGCGCACGAAAAAGCCCCCGGCAGCTGGCTAGCTACAGGGGGCAATGCCAACAAAAAGGAATTTCTTTTTGAGGGTTACTCAGCGGGTTCCTTGCCAAGCCTTTCGAGATAGGCCTGCCACTCGATCGGCAGCATATGCTTCTTCTGGTTATTGCATTCCTTGCAGCATGCTACGCAATTACCGCGGGTTGAGCGGCCGCCACGAATCAGCGGCACCACGTGATCGAGGGTCAGGGCCTTGGGCGTCACTTGACAGCCACAGTAATGGCAGACGCCTGTAGCGATGCGATTCTTCCACCACTGGCTGCGGCGCAGGTCCCGGGCTTTTTCCCGCTCGCGGCGCACCTGCTCTTCAGATACCTCAACAAAGAATTCCAAAACTCCGTCCTTCGACGCAACCGAACTGATTAAACAGGCTATTTAAGCTGAACAAAGCCCATCTGACGACCGGTCTGGCCCTGGTCGCGACGGTAGGAGAAGAACAACTCCCGGTGGCAACAGGTGCATTCGGCTACGACGCTGACCTGGCTGGCGGCAAGACCGGCAGCCTCCAACTGCAGCAGGCAACTCTTTTGCAGATCGAGCTGCCACTGGTGAAGATCTGTCTCCTTGGCGATGCGCGACCAGTGGCCGCTGCCTGCCTGAAAAGCGTCCCTCACCGGCCGGTCGACGGTATAGCTGTGAGCGGCGATGCCGGGACCGACGGCAGCCAGCAACTGCTCGGGGCGACTGCCGAATACACTCTGCAAAGAAGCGACGGTTTTACCTAACAGGCCGTTGGCAGCGCCCCGCCAGCCGACGTGAACCACCGCCACGGCCCGCTGCTGAGGATCAAACAGCAAGACGGGATAACAGTCGGCAACCAATACGCCGATCATGATCCCGGGCTGGTTGGTCACGATGGCGTCACTTTCGAGGGTCAGGAAGTGCGACAGATCGTAGTTCGCCTGATCAATGACCAATATGTCGTTGCCATGTACCTGATTGACGGTCAGCAACTGGTGGGTTTGCAACTCAAAAGCCCGGGCCAGAGTCGAACGATTGCCCTCCACGTTGTGGCGAGCATCCTCGGTATTATAGGCCAGATTGAGCGAATTAAAGGGGGGACGGCTGACTCCGCCGTTGCGGGTACTGAAGCCGGCCTGCAGATTGTGCGATGACGCCCAGGAGGGCTGCAGATAGCTGATTTTTCCCTGTCGTACCAGTTTCATGGTGGTTGAACTCCCTCTATCTGCCAGCGGCTTAAGCCGCTGAATACTTGTTCTCTAAATAGTCGATAATCAACTGCATGTCCGCTGGCACAGCACTGGAAGAGTCCAGATACTCGCCGCTGACCGGATGAATGAAACCAAGCAGCCTGGCGTGCAGGGCCTGGCGACCGAGGTTTGTGGCCAGACGGCGCAGCTCGGGGTCCTTAAGGGTCTTGATGCGATTGCCGCCATAGACCGGATCAGCGAGGACGGGGTGTTGCATGTCGGCTAAATGGACCCGGATCTGATGGGTGCGCCCGGTTTCCAAGCGCAGCTCCACCAGGCTCAGTCGATCCTCCTCGTAGACTTGCAGCACCCGCCAGTGGGTCACCGCTTGTCGACCGCTGCGGCTGCCGGTGCTCATCTTCTTGCGCTGGGTCGGATGGCGACCGATGGACTTATCGACGGTGCCTTTGGTGCTCGGCAGCAGGCCGTGAACCAAGGCGACATAGCGGCGATTGATGCTGTGATCCTTGAACTGCTGGGCCAGGTGCTGATGGGCGGCGTCGGTCTTGGTCGCCACCATGACCCCCGAGGTATCCTTGTCGAGGCGGTGCACAATGCCCGGCCGCAGCTCACCACCGATTCCCGACAGGTCCTGGCAATGATACAACAGAGCATTGACCAGGGTGCCCTGGGAGTGGCCGGGAGCCGGATGCACAACCATGCCGGCCGGCTTGTCGATGACGATCAGCTGAGAATCCTCGTACAGAACGGTGAGGGGGATGTCTTGGGAAAGGGTTTCCGTAGGCACCGGTTCGGGCAGAGTAACCGCCACCTCTTCGCCGCCCTTTAGCTTGGTGCTGGCCTTGGCCGCCACAGCGTTGAGGGTTACCTGCCCCTCGTCGATGAGACGTTTGAGTTGCGAGCGGGACAGCTCCGGCAGCGCCTCGGCCAGAAAGCGGTCGAGGCGTTCGGGCATACGCGAACGATCAAAGGTAAAACGCTGCAATTGCTCCATTTACCAGATCGGACTTTTGATTTTGCCGGCCTGTTTGATCATGATATCGACAATAGCCCGATCATAGATCTGATCCCGATTTTCGATCTCCGCTGCAACGCGGGTGAAAAAGTGCTCGCGCCCTTCCTGCAGTTCATCAGTCAACAGATCGAAAACCGTGTCGTTTTCGATCCCCTCCTTAACCTTGCTCTGGTTATAGAGGGCGACATCCGAAACGATGGCGCGCGCCAATCGAAACGCGATCTGCGGATTATCAACAACCCTGGCCATAGTGCCTCCCTAGGTAAAACGGACGTTATATCCGCCCTGAATTTCCGAATGTATCCTCACGGTGAGTGTATGACCTGCGGCGGACATGTCGTCCTGCCGGGGGCCGGTCAGGATGCCGGAAAGGCCAGATAGAGTGTCGAGTTGCCCCGTTTGAGCAGCAAACGCACATACTTGGCCTGTTTGATATCCTGCACTGCCTGCTCGAAGGAGGACAGATCGGTGATTTTGTATTGGTTGACTGCAAGAATCAGGTCCCCGGGACGAATGCCGACCCTGGCACTGTCTCCCTCGGGATCGATAGCCTCGACCTGCACCCCGCCCCCTTCAGCAGGAATCACGGTCAAGCCCAAACCGGCCTTGCGAGCCTGCTGATCCTCGACAGCCTCGGTGGCGTCGGCGGTAGCCCCCTGCCCTTCACGACTGGCGATGGTCACCGTCAGCTCCAAGCGCTGACCGTCCCGCAGAATGCCGAGCTTGGCGGTGCCGCCAGCGGGGGTGTTGGCCACCAGCAACTGCAAACTGCTTACACCACTGATCTCCCGGTCGTTATAGGTCAGCAACAGGTCTCCCCGGCGCAGTCCAGCCGCACTGGCCGGTGAATCGGCCAGCACCTGGTTGACCAAGGCACCGGTGGCGCGGTCCAGACCGAAGGACTCGGCCAATGCCGGCGACAAGGGCTGAATGCCGACCCCCAGGTAGCCACGAACCACCTCGCCGTTCTCCATCAACTGACCGGCAACGAGGCGTGCCAGATTAATGGGGATGGCAAAGCCGATACCCTGGCCGGAAGCGACGATGGCGGTGTTGATGCCGACCACCTCGCCGTAGATATTCAGCAACGGTCCCCCCGAATTACCGGGGTTGATGGAGGCGTCGGTCTGAATGAAATCTTCAAAGGCCTCGATACCGACGTCGGTGCGACCGGTGGCCGAAATCACGCCCACGGTCAGGGTGCTGTCGAGGCCGAAAGGATTGCCGATAGCCAGCGCCCACTGGCCGACCTGCAGGGTATCCGAGTCGCCGAGCACCGCCACCGGAAGCTCCTCGTTGGCGGTGATTTTGAGCACGGCAACATCGGTATCTGGATCGGTGCCGATCAACTCGCCGTCGAAAATGCGACCGTCAGCCAGCTTGACCTTGATTTCCTCGGCCCCTTTGACCACATGCTCGTTAGTTAAAATATAGCCTGCGGCACTGATGAGGACCCCGGAACCGAGGCTCTTGGTCTGTTGCTGGCGTTGAGGATGACGTTTGAACAGCTCGCCGAAAAAGTCTTCGAACATGGGGCCGAGCTGCGGCACCCGTCGCACACGGGCGGCCTGGATATTGACCACCGCCGGGGTAACCTTCTGCGAGACTTCGCTAAAAGCCCGCTGGGTGGTAAGCAACTCCTGAGGCGGTCTTTCCACGGGCGGCGCAACCTTGCTGTCCCGCACCGAAACAGAAATGCTGGCGTCCTGACGCTGCTCTCGGCACCCGCCCAGTAAGGCAGGGACCAGCAGGCAAAGAATAAGGACTAAGCGATAAGTACTCATGGCAGGGAAACCCCTTTTTACAGAGAAAAACAACCTGCAGAGTAACCAAAAAAGCCCCCGGTGTCAATTGTTTCGGCGGTTTGCGACGATGCAGCGGACCAGCTCCAACAGGTCCTGATGGCTACCGCAAAAATCAGCATGCGCCGACCGGTTATGCCGGTCGATCAGACAGGTGTCGAGCAAAAAGGTGGTCAGGCCTGCCCGCTGGGCCGGCAGGTCATATTCGGTGTCGTTGCCGACCATGATCGTCTGTTGCGGATTGAGGTCCTGAGAATGAAGAATGTCGGTAAAGTATTGCCGATGAGGTTTGCAGAATCGACTGTTTTCATAACTGGTGATCAGCTCAAAGGGAAAATCATCCAACTGGCCCCATTTCAAGCGAGCCTCCACCACCGGGAGAGGGAAAACAGGGTTGGTAGCGATGATCACCCGCAGTCCGTTGTCGAAACAATACTGCAGAATTCTCCGGGCCAGGGGAAAGGGCCGCACCAAGGGTGCCAGACGCTGCAGACCATTGTCACAGTACTGACTCAGACGATGGCGAAAGAGCTTTCCGTCGATGCCGAGACGCTCTTCGAGCAGAGCGAGAAAAAGTTCCTCCATGGTCTGCTCGCCTTGATCGGCCTTGAGCAGGTCGAAGGCGCTTGCCACCACCGTATCGGCAAACCGGCAGCGATTGGCCAGGTCTCTGAAATGCCACGCCAACCCCCGCACATAACCGGAGATATAAGCATCCATTTCGATATTGAGCAGGGTACCGTCAAGATCGAACAGGATAGCCTCAATAGGTGGCAGTGGCGGGCAATTCATGCAGAAGGCACTCTCGATTCGCTGGTAAAAAGTCTCTTCATAATAGCATGACCTCGGTTGCTGACAAAGGACCAAAAGACCGGCGACGGGGCGGCAATAAGTCCTTGACTTGCCTTGTCATGCAGGGTAGGAATTCAGTAAATACAACGAGGTAAGTCATCAATGAGCGATATCAGAGAAGAAGTCAAAGGGCTGCTCATCGGCCTCAAGATCCGACGCCTGCGCCAGGAACGGCGCATGACACTGCAAAATCTCGCCGAGGCGACGGGCCTTTCCAAACCGTTGCTGTCGCAAATCGAGAACGAGCAGGTCATACCACCCCTGGCCACCCTGCTGCGTATCTCCAAGGCGCTTAAGGTCGGTCTTCAGACCTTTTTTCAGGAACAGGATGGTGCCGAAAAGTGCGTCCTGGTGCGGGCCGGCGAAAGTCGTCGCATGGACTGGCGGGCCAGCCGCAGCAAAGGCCGATCCCCCTACAACTACCATTCACTGGCCTACGGCAAAAAACAGCGCAGCCTCGAGCCCTTCCTCATAGAGTTCGAGGTACGGCCCTGGCAGAACGAACTGCTGGAAACCCACGAGGGCGAAGAGTTTATTTTTCTGCTCACCGGCAAACTGGAGTTTCACTACGGCGACCAGATCATGACCCTCGATCCGGGCGATTCCATCTACTACGACTCCAAGGAACCCCACGGTTTTGTCGCCATCGCACCCGCTCCGGTGCGGGCGGTAGCCGTGGTTTATTCGCGGGATTGACGGGCCAGAGCTTGACTATTGCACGGGGCGATATACCTTAATAAGGCTTTCCTCAAAGCTTTAAACGACACCAAGCTTGCCATTGCCAACTTGCGGCCGGCAGCCCCACCCAGCGGGCTGACACCGCCAGTTTAAGGAGATAACGCCATGATCAGAGTTGGAGTGGTCCTGTCCGGATGCGGTGTCTACGACGGCAGTGAAATCCATGAGGCGGTTCTGTCGCTGCTGGCCATCGCCAAGGCCGGCGCCAAAGCGGTGTGCATGGCACCGGACATGGAGCAGATGCATGTGATCAACCATTTCAGCGGCCAGACCGAAGCCGGGCAACCCCGCAACGTACTGGTCGAATCGGCCCGCATTGCCCGCGGCCAGATTCTCGACATCGCCAAGGTCAAGGCGAACGATATCGATGCCTTAGTATTTCCCGGCGGTTTTGGCGCCGCCAAGAACCTCTGCGATTTCGCCGTCGCGGGAGCCAATTGCACCGTCAACGAGCAGGTACAGCGCCTGGTTGAAGAGATGCTGGCCGTCGGCAAACCGCTGGCGGGAATCTGCATCGCCCCGGCCATGTTGGCCAAAATCCTCGGACAACAACAGCCTCCGGTGACGCTAACCATCGGCACCGACCAGGATACCGCCGCGACCCTCGACGCCATGGGTGCCAAGCATGTCGCCTGCCCTGTTGATGAGGTGGTCGTCGATAAGCAGCATAAAATCGTCACCACTCCGGCCTACATGCTGGCCGACAACATTGCCCAGGTGGCCGTCGGTATCGAAAAAGCCATTCAGCGCATGCTTGAATTGCGCTGACTAACGAAACCGCTGGGCAAGGTTGTCTGCAAAGGGGGCTAAGCCGAAAGGCCGACGCCCCCTCTGTCTATTGAGGACCGTGCATCTTGGGTTAGAATTAAGGGAGTGATGGCGTCGCAAAAAGTCCTCCCTACGGCATTACGGCGATTTTTCAGGACCTCGACATACTCGATGTATGCCTGAAACACCCCTGAAAAAACACCAGGCCTTGTAGAACGAAATTTTTGCTTAGCCAGCCTATAAGTTTTCCTGATTAGTGTCGAGCTTCAGCCAGTGTGACATTTGCTGTCACAACAATGCGATAGC
>LGVF01254147.1_pt1 | contig 15612 bp, 14 predicted proteins | sample 469901 | NCBI WGS metagenome assembly LGVF01 (sample SAMN03893561, study PRJNA290197) | marine sediment metagenome | material: sediment; isolation source: combined push core samples #3730, #5133, and #5579 collected at Hydrate Ridge | place: Pacific Ocean: Hydrate Ridge
CTCCTGTCAAGAAGCGTCGTGGACGACCTCCCAAGAAGAGGGTTGACGAGGACGAAGCTCCTGTCAAGAAGCGTCGTGGACGACCTCCCAAGAAGAAGGGTAAGAAGACGCGTAAATTCGGGTCCTCTTCCCGACGCAAGTCCTTTAATTTGGAGGATGACGACGAATAGTCATACAATTAGTCTACTATGACTACGCCTTCTTCCGACTGTGACACAGCACTTTGTGAATTAGTTCAGGATACTCTGGTAAAATTGGGGCTTCGGCCACTTACTGAATGTAATGGTAAGTGGCCGTGCCCCAATTTGCTAGACAATGCCAGAGAAATATTTTATGCCTTAACACCAGAGCATCCTGAGCCGGTTTTAGATTTGCTACAAGAAATATCTGCGGGGAAACTTCCGATTACATCGAGTCGAGAGCTTTTCAAAGAAGACCCTTTTCCATGCCCAGAACTCAGGGTAGATGTGTACCAGCCTTGTAAAGTTCGTTCTTGTGAATTTCACGTAGATCATCCTTGGACACGTAACTGCCTTCTTTATTATAGGATCTACAAAGAAACTACAAAGCTTACCCTCGAAGAATTAGAACTTTTACTCAAAAGAAATAAAACGGAAATCAGTAAGATACTTAAAACGACGATGAAAAGACTTCGTAACGCTGCATTAAAGGAGACTATTAGTCAAGAATCGGAGGATATAATTGTTCGACTTAACCCCCCTAATATTTGTGTGGTATGCGAGTCAACTGTAGAAAAGCCTTTCCGTCGCACGACAAGATTCGTATACTGTAGTGACCGGTGCTACCTTTTTAAACCTCCTTTTATTATTGATTTAGAAAAAGAGTTTAATCTTCCTATTCTTCGTCTCCTGCAAGTATGTGTAAATTCTTTTCGTGCCCCTAAAGCCATCTCCCAGGCTTTGGGTATTACCCCTTCCAAATTGAACCTTTTATGTAACCGTTACGGGATTTCTCTTCCCGAGTAGTTGCAGACGATTTCTTTTTCTTCTCTCCAAAAAGGGTTACCCTATAGTAAAGAAGCTTTTGACCAAAGTCAGTGATTAGGCTTGTGTGGTCAGAAATATAAGCATCGAAATTCATAACGAACAGATGCGTGATACGACACGCAGATAAATCCCTTTAGTCGAAGGAGTTTTAGATGTTGTCCAAAGGTGAACGGATTCTCGCTAATTTCAGTAAGGTTATGGCTGATTACAGTGCTGAAACTCATTGTGGCCGTGTCGATCTCAAAATGACAGACTACGAGATGCTTAGCCCCGATGAAGCCACCATTTTACTGCAGTACTTACCTGTTGCTGGCGTTCCGAAAAGGACCCAGTTAGCAAAGTGGGTCACAGCTTCATGGAATGGTGCTCTACGTATCGCGGGCAAATCTATTTTACACTACCCGGATCAGCAACTAATCACTGCTAACGTACATTCCACCGACTTGCAGATGCCTATGGATGATCGGTTCCTGGGTCGAATGATGCGTGTAGGTTCTTCCTACATCGATACTGACGAAGCCATCTGGGAAGTGAGAGAAGGCGACGATGGTAAATACCTGGTACGCAAAACCGCTGATAATGTGGAAAGTCTTCTGAAAGAACGTCTCGACCGCATGCAGCTCGGTAGTACACATCATCTGCCTCGTCTAGCTCATATCGTCACTGCTGGTATTAGCGACCCGAATGTGGGAGACCATGTTGAATTCTTGGATACTAAGGATGGTATGTCCCGTAAATATGGAAAAGTTACCAAGGTGACGGGCGACAAAGTAACTATTTCGGCTAAGGGTGAAAGTGTTACCACGGATCGCTCGAATCTTATTGCTGTGACAAAACAGTCGCCGCAGTCCGAAAAAGAACGTAAAAAGGTGGAAGAGGACTTCTATGCAGAATATCTCTTCTCCGGTGACCACGCTCTGGCCCGGAAGCTCGTTCGGTAGTTAGTAACTGATTCTGTGTCTAGCCATTTTTTGTATAAGAAGGGTTGCTATCGTAAGATAGCACGATCCTCAATACTGCTGGAACGATCCACCAAATGGTTTGTTGCTAAGCTGTGGGATTGGATCTATCGCCTCGGACTTTCACAACAGGAAGCTGTGGCGTGGATTAAAAAGCTCTTTCCCTCGACATCCCGGCATGAAGCCATGGGATTACCTGATGTATCTCCCGAAGAGTGGGAGTCTTATATTGTAGCGACTCGACGTCTTCTTTCTCGAACACGTATTGCGATGGGTGATTTCCAGCGCGAGGTGATTAGAGAAGTAATGGACGGCGATCCTGGTCCGGGCTACCGCTGGGAAATGGATACTTTTGGAAGAAGATTCCTTGTCAAGACCCGTTCCAAAGTTGAAGAACGTGGGATGGTCCGTGGCAAAGACTTTCGGAACAGAACCCTTATTGGAATCTGGTGGACAACAAAGAATCCACGAGGGTCTCCGCATCGAAGTCTTATTGGTTGGATCCGGAAGAATGATGGAAATGTATTTCTCAACTGGGCATATCCCGATGGAGGTAGAGAATATGGAGGCTTTGTTATTGTGCCTTCCACCTCAGCTCCCGGGACTGCGGAGCAAGCATTTAATTATGTAGAAAAAGCAATTAAGGATGGTGAAGGTGATGAATACCGTTTAAGTGCTGTCACCTTAGACGCTTTAGCAGATGGAAAGCGCATTGAGAATTCAGACAAAATACGTTTGCCCCATATTAACTCTATTAAATTTAACTGGGAGTATAACCTCCCTGATCTTTTAAACGGGCGTGTAGCTGAATATAAAAAGGAGAAAGAGTACCAAGATTTGGTACAGATGCTCCGAGCCGCACGCGATGCTTCGAAAGGGCATTAAACAATGTCAACTGTGACAATTAACTCTGGTGCTGTTCTACTTAATTTAGTGAACAAAAAGACGGTTCAAATTGCCTTGGCTAACCGTGTATTAGGACCAGGTGAGAGTGGGACCATCTCTGCAAATCGGGTTATAGGAAACTATTACAGGGCTCTTGAATTGTCAGAACTAGTCCGTAAAGGTTACCTGGACGTTCAACTTAACGGTGTTAATTTGACTCCTGGACAGCTTCTCGAATTCGATACTGGGCTCTTGAGCCCACCTTCCTTCACTGACGCTACACGTCCTGCCGCTGCAGTTGCAGGTACGGGTTATACTATTTGGAATACGGATGATAATACTACCAACGTATCGGATGGTACAAACTGGTTGGATCCGGATGGTGCTATTACCTAATAGCTTCTTGAACGGACAATTCGTTCTTTAACTCTTTCAACAAAAAGGTTGCAACGTTATGTCTCTGATCACTTTTCGTAATTTAACTCAGTACGTCCTCAACGTTCCTCGTGTAGACAAAGAGATCGATCCTCAAGGCACCATTAAGGTGGAATGGGCCGATTCTGACAACTTACGCTACGACGATGACATTAACGACCTTATCGCCTCAGATAAGTTGGAAATGAGCGTTCCTGACGAAGAGAAAGTCTTCCGTCCCGTACAGACCTTTCCTAACGTTGCAGCTTTCCCCGTCGCAACCACGGTTCCTGAGGGTACATTGGTAACAGATATTTCAGGTGGTGGTGCAGCACAGTATCTGTACATCCAGGTCGCTGGTGCGTGGGTCAATGCTAACCCGTTATAAAAAAGATTGAAGCCTCTCACATTTCAGGTGGATAATTTTTTATGACAATTTTAGACTACCATCAGAAGATAATGTGTCCCGATGTGTGGTCACAGACTGAACAGTCCCTCTCTTCCCGTGCCTCTATTCAAATAGATGAACAAGTGGGAGAAAGATTTCCTCAGGCAACTTCGGTTTATATTATCGGGGATATGACTGGTCATTATTGGGATGAGAAATCTGATCTGGATCTTCTGATTCGAGTAGATGACGAGAACTTACAAGATTATCGAGAAGAGGCACGGACTGCCTCAGGTTATAAACTTACCAATACGGATCATCCTGTCAATTTTTTTCTGATTCCCGATAAGAGTGAACCTTCAGTCATTTCCAAGAACTTCGGTTCTCTCTATGACCTTTTTTTAGGGACATGGATCGGAGAACGAAATTTAACAACGAATGAGTTAACTCGACCAAGTGCGGTAATTCAGTACATTAACTGGAGACTTTTTAAAGTTAAACGGTCCTTGGAAATAGACCCTTATGACTGGAGGGTATTATTGGAGGCTTTTCGTTCCCTTTCTTCTCTTGAAAGAGACCAGGTTATCAACGTTCTCAAGGGTCGTGTAAAGCGGTTAGAACACGGAGTTAATAAACATCTTGAAGGACGACCTAAAGAAAATTGGAAGCTTGTAGATGAATTAGAACAAGAACTGGACGAAAATGTTATTAAAGAACTCCAAGCCGGTTATGCCCAGCTCCCGCGTCCACTTCTTAATGCAGTGTTACATGCTTATCGTTACGACGATTTGGTAGAGACACTAGAACAGGTACAGGAAACAATGAATAGAGCGGAAAGAACAGCAGCGGTACTCTTCCAAGCAGGAAAAACAGATGAAGAAGTGGATGAAGAGATCGAAATTGTTTTAGATAAAGATATCAAGGTTGAAGATCTCAGTGAGGAAACAAATTTCTGGAAGAGAATCGATCTTCTTATAACCCGTATTTGTCAAACACGAGGAGGCTTTGCCAACTCGTCGCAGACAATCTTTGACATTTTTGCCTACATTCTCGAAGGTAACAAATTTGTTAAAACGAAACTACGTCAACGAGAAATCTCTTTGGCAATGTATCATAAATTCTACAGAGGTTCCACGAAATAAATAGGATCTATGATGACAAAACGAGAAGAACTACGCCACGCCACAGTCCTCCTTAACGGATCCAAAAATTCACTCACTCGCTTCGCGATAGATCTACGGAAAGCGAGTTTTCAGGTAGGACGTCCCAATGAAAATGTGTTATGTATCGATGATGTCTCACAAGATGAATTAGACTTTATCGTTGCAGAGGCTGATACTCGGGGTTGTTACGTTGAGTCGACAAGAGGTACCCATGTTGTTGAGGTGGAGCAGAAAATCAAGAAGGCCGAGAAAACCGATATCAAGGCTGGTATATGGTATTTTGCTGAACAGCTAGAGGACAGCTATCCTTTTATTTATGTGCGTTCTAAAAAGAAGCAGGCAATGGATCGAATGGGATTGTCCCCTGAACAAGTCGTAGTGCTCCAACTTGAATTACTTGATGGTGATGGGTCTACCCCTAAAAAACTCCAGGCCGACGCACGCAAGGTTGCCGATTTCGGACTTCGTATTGCTACTGAGGAAGACTTTGAAGAACGTGATCTTCCGATTCCAGCAGAGCTACGTTTCCAAATCTTACAGCAACAAGAAGAACGAGAAGCTACGAATCAACCTGATCTTACTCGACTAGCTAATTTCACGGAAGTGTCGTAAAAGTGGCTTGTAAATTCTGTACAAAAGCCCCGATTAGACTGGTTCGGGAATTGGATCGGGACGTCAACGATGGCGATCTGTCCGTTGCAGAGATCGCAGATAAATTTGGACTGGCAATCAAAACAGTACGCATTCACCTAAAAAAGTGTTTAGGTGGTACCCCGATTACTGGATATGCCTTGCTTCAAAAAAATCTCCGTTCCTTGGAAAAACTTGCCAAGGAAACAAAAGAGGAATACGACAATATAGATATATACGATGAAGGATCTGGCGCTGACAAGGGTTTTACGATGAAGCGTCTTCTCGACGTCCGTCGGGAGCAACGTGAATCCATTATGGCCCTTGATCGAATTAAGCCTTCCGATCAATTGATGGACGAGATTCTACAATCAGTCATCTCCCCACTAATTTTAAATACTACAGAAGTCTGTACGGAAGAGCTAGGTCGTCTCCGCAAAACACTATCGGCTCAATTAGATGGAGAAGCCTACATTCATATCGATATTGCAGTTAAGGATTCTCTCCTTCGTATTGGAGAACGTCTTTACCAAGAAAAAATCCAGATTCAACCAAATCTTAAAAAGATCCTCCATTCAGAGCATGCGAGAAAAGGTGTGTTTAAAAAACCCCTGGCGAAAACCCGACGAAAGAAGGAACCATCCCCTTTGGACAGTAGCAGTGGTAGTAGTGACACCTTTCTTCACTAGCTGATAGACTTTTCTCTCTCTACATACATCGATCGATGTAAAACTCCCCCACAACAATCTAATAGTTACTTCCTGCACGAAAACTTTCTTGCATGGAAGAGTAAGAAGTTGAACGGTAATTTTACCGTTATATTGATTGAAGGAGACGAATATGTGGACGAAGACGACACGAATTATAGTCTTGAGTTTCTTACTAATTGTTACATTATGTGAGGGCCTGAATGAATCAGCTCATGCAGCTCCCAACAATGTAACTGTTCCTCTTCTTTCCCTCTCAGGAGGACCTAGCACCACTACTGTGGTCAAGACAGTCCACCATTTCAAGGGTATTGTAGTTGTTAAATCTAGCTTATCTGAAGCGAATCGCCGTAAAGATCTTCTCAAGTCTGTCAGAGCTATTGAGGACCGTGGTTTTATGCATACCAAGGCGGACTGTGATAAACAACACAAGTGTGCCAAGTGGGCTGATCGCCTTACGAAAAAGAGGTACAGGTACATTTACAAAAGATGTCTGCGCCGGCTCAAGCGGTGTTATCGGAGAGCTAGGTATTGGCAGAAGCGCCGTGAGCGCATCGTCACAGCCGCTGTGAAGGCTGAGAAGGCTACCGGGGTAGACGCTACCCTCCTCATCGCTCTGGGACGCATGGAGAGCGATTTTAGGCCTCTCCAGCTCATCGATGCTCGATGTGGTATGCGTTTACGTTTCGGAGGTCGCCGTGCTTGTGGGGCGGATTGTGGTATTACACAGCACAGACTTTATGGCAAGGCGAAATATGTTCGAAGGATGTGTAAGAAATATGCTAGAGATTATAATCTTGTGTTCCTCAAATCGGCACAGGAGATTGCCCGACATATTATATACTGTCGGTCCAAATCTTCCAAGTCATACCATCATCCATTACGACGTTGCGTCCTTAACCGTTACAATCAAGGGACGTTTTATAAAACGAAGTCACGCTGCAACAGTTACCATCGTTGTAGTCGGATGATGCAATCTCACTTCGTAGACAAAGACCTGTGGTACAGAGCATATAAAAGTTGTAGAAAAGCTCGTCGAAAATGTCGTAATATCGCTGCGTATTGGATTAAGCTTTCTTGCTTTGAATATGGAGCTCGTAATAAAATTCAGTCGAAGCGTAGCTGTCGTAGGTGTTATAGTTATAAGAGCATTAAAAAGTTTTATCCCGTACCGTCTACTTCCAAAAAGCCTCTCCAAATCTCATCTCGTTAATCTCCCCCTGACATTAGGTATCCTATAGTGAGGGAGCGTTGAAAAGCGCCCTCCTCCTTACTTTAGAATAATTCTTGCTCTTTTACTGGTAAGATTTTACTAGTTGGACGCAGGGCCTTTTCTTTGGTAGTGGTCACCGTAATGTGATCTATTCCTTTTCTCTGTTGTCCCAAGTGTTCCAAAGGCCCTGCGTCCACGTTTTGTTTTACAACGAACGAACGAAGGAATAAAATTGATGAATGACGTCCATTTCACAACTAATAGATATGTAACTGCTGCGACGATACATAGTGTTCGGAATGCAAAAGAAGATGAATCTCTGAATATTGATTCTCTCCTCGAACCATTACGAGAACTTGAAGGTCGATTCCGTCTCGAAGTTCCTGAAGAGTATGTAAAAGAAGAGCGAATCAGGGAATCGAGTGATCAGCAAACAGCTACCTTTATCATCACATGGTACGATATTGAAAATAAGGATACCAAAGACGATATGGAACCTCTTAATTTGGAGCCCATTATTGATGAATTGGCTGAAGCGGTTCTTGGTTCTAACGATGATATTACATTCCAGATAGCCCATCATCGAAGAGGACGCCATACTTTCGTATCTGCTGTCAAAGTTCAATTTAAGCCAGATACCAATCGGACTGCTGGCTTTCGTCGTGAAGGTCAAGACATCGTTCCCCCCGATACTTACCCTGTTACCCTCTACATCGGTGATGATATTTTTGGTATTGACTCTGATAACGGGGTGACTTACCGAACAATTAAAAATGGGGAAGTGCTAGGAGACAATTTCGAAAGTGCTGCTGATGCAGCAGGTTCTCTTATAGGACCTGCCATTAGTATGATCATGGACTTGGAAGCTAGCAAAGGTAGAGATGATCAGCTTGCAGTCGAGCAAGATTTCCTAGTCGGTATTTCAGACTATTACCTTAACAGTGATACCATCTCTGAGGATGCTAAAGAACATTTGGTGTCTTTCGTAGAATTGGTAACCAATCGTGACCTCGTTTCTACATTAGAACACCAACACGAGAATGATGAAGAAAATTACGAAATAGATTATGATGTGGATAATGAAGAAGATGGGTTTTAATAGTCTTCTTTTTGGAAATGGGGATATCTTTGATATCGGTCTCAAAATAATATCTGGTATAGCAGGTCTTATCGGACTGTCCTTTGCTATCTATGTAGTATTTCTTAAACGAAAGTGGAAAAAGGATGAAGAATATGCGAGGGAGAAAGAGGAGAATAAAAGGCTGGAGTTAGAGGGTAAGCTTGCTACATTCAAATCCGAATTTCAATTACCGTTCCAAACAATTGAGTCTGCCACGGAACGACTTACGAAACTTGAAAAATCTTTAAGTGAATTTGTAGATGAAAAGAACTTCGTTTTATATAAGTATAATATAGATACTGATATAAGTGAACTAAAGAATGAGATCAAGAACTTCAAAGAAGTTTGTACTCAACGTCATGATAGAATAGTGGCACATGGTAGCTTTCCCGATCTTAAAGCGAGGGTGGATAGTATTGCACGAAAGATTGATGGGCTTGAAGATTTCAGACATCACAGTGCTGATCGCTATGTACTCACAGCTAATTATCAACAAGATACCCGAATGATAACCGATATAATAGGTGTCTTACGTGATGATCTTCGGATAGTAATGGAAATGGTAGATAAACTTTAAATCAGATAGTTAGATAGATAGGTAGGCAAGCAGGCAGACATACGTAGGCTGCCTTTTATTTCATTTGCACAGGAGAATTCTGGATGTCTTCTATTGATAGTCTTCACTCAGAAGTTTCCATTCAGGTAGGGGAAAAGGCACTTGTCGATTCCGAAAAAAAGGATGATAGTAATATTATGGTTAGCAACGTGGCCAAACCAACAATAGAGTATAAAGGGTATAAACGTACCATCACTGATGTGGTTCGTATACGTCAAAACGGTGAGAAGAAAGAGGAGATAGGGATTTCTCAGTTGATGGTTGGTTTGGACGATGCAATTAAAATATGTCGTGGTCTTCGGCAACGATTAGAAAAGTTGCATAAAAAAAGAAATACTGATTTCTATCAACAAGTAACTAAACCTGTTTCTTCCCCTCAATAATATGGGTTTTCCCACGTGGATAAAATACGTTTGAAAAGGCTCTATAAAGAACGACGAGCCGCCGCTAATAATTCTTCTGCCCAGAAAACTTCTGAAGAAGTGAGAAGAAGTAGTATAGTAACTTCTTCCTTACCACCCTCTCCCAGAATTTCCATCGCTACATCTTCTCGACAGAATGATGATTTGGATGAAACTCTCGATTTATATGATTTATATGGGGTAAAAGTAAAAAAACGTTCTGATAATGTTAAGGGACAATCATCTTCTTCCCAAAGGATCCTTACAGTCAGTCCTGGAACGGACCCTGAAGAATTAGCTACTCTCTATCGTCTTGAAACAAAGTCACTACCTTCCAATCCGGATAAGTTGCCCGATCCTCGTCTCCTGATCGAACAAGCAATAGCTAACGATCTTGATTCAGGAATCTTTACCCAAGAACAATTCGAGGTGGCGGAAAACGTCATTGACTGGTGTAGAAATCCCAAGTTCTTGGGAGCGAAGATGGATCTCTTCGCCAGACAGATCCAGGTTTTGGTACATTTCTTTTGTGACGTTTGTTACCACTGTTCCGACCTTGATTTCATTCACGACGTACCTGTAGATGCTACGGAAGGGGATTGTTTAGACCACTTTGTATTGTTGCGACATGGAGTGTGTCCACAGTGTAAAAGGAATCGTACAGAGATTCTACAGGAGTGGCAACGCGATTATAGATACTCTCATTATAATCCACATCTCGAAGAAAGTGCATTGTCGTCACTACGCCCCGTTCCTCCCGTTGAATTTGTGGGAGTGTGGGGTCAGAGAAGTGGCAAAAGTTTTATGGTATCAACGTTTGCTTGGACTTATATTCTACATCGTTATCTTGCTCTACCTTCTATGAGTCGTTATTTCGACCAACCTGATAATGCTATTTTTGAAGCGTCGTTTGTGGCTCCTACACTTAACCAGGTCAAAAAATATCTATGGCTTCCCTTCCGTCAAGCTTACTTCGACTCTCCTTGGTTCCGAGAAGTCCGAGAATGGACGGTGGCCGAAGGGAAACGTCTTGGAACGCCTCTGTACAAATCAGAAGAGACATTCATCGTATTCTTCAACAAGCGTATCTCCATCCATGTCCTCGCAGCGAATTCTAGCACTCTTCGTGGTGGTACAAGATTCTTCTGCCTCGAAGGAAATTCTCTGGTCAACACCACGAAAGGTCTCATACCTATCAAAGAGAACTTGGTGGGGGAGAGTGTGTGGATGAAGGGAAAAGCCTACAAAATCGTTGACCAACAAGAGATAGGCCGGAAGCCTGTACAGAAGACGCTTCTCGAAAATGGCTACTCTATTAACACCACGCTGGATCACAGAGTGAAGATGCTCACTCCCGACTTCGATGAAGTATGGAAAGAAGCACAAGATCTGAGAATCGGGGATTACGTCGCTCTCAGTTTAGGTGCCGAGTTCCCCAGGGAGTTAAAGCTCAACTACGTTCCCAAGAAACCTGTTCATAGACAACTAGGCGCCTACTGTCTCATGGCTGAGTGGAAGAAGTTTACGGCAGCGCAGCTATTTGAGGAGACGAAACTCAAGGGAATCTACTCTCTCACTCACCATCTCATCAAGCGCGGGATGTTGAAGAAGACAAAGGTTTCGGGACAGCGCTATGTATTGTACGAGGTGACCCACAAGTTTGACATAGGAAAGATTACCAAGGAACACCGTAGCCACACTTTCAAAAATCGTGATGAGTGCACCTTCCCCACGAAGATGACTCCTGAGCTAGCCTACCTTTTAGGATACTACGTCTCGGAAGGTTCTTATGCGAAGAACGCTACTGAGTTCGTTTTCTCCAACACCGACAAAGTTGTTGTGGACCACTTTGTGTCGTGCTTCAAATCTGTCTTTGGGTTCACCCCTCGGGTAGGTTTGTACGACCATGAAAATAGAAAAGCTTACTACAAAGTAGCTGTGGCTTACAAGAGGGTCAAGAAGTTCCTTCGCTATGTTGGGATGAATCCTTCAGTAGCCCCTACAAAATCGGTTCCGTGGTCCATCCTTCAAGCTCCTAGAGAAGCGATCTTGGCCTTCTTATCTGCTTTCATTGAAGGGGATGGTACAATCAGTGATAAGTACGTGTCGATGTACTCAACGAGTCGGAAACTCATTAAGCATCTTCAACTACTCCTTCTCAATTTAGGTGTTTTGAGTCGAGTAGAGAGACGGCGAAGAGAAGCTCCTCAACGGACTCTTTGGTCTCTGCGCCTGAAGCGCCACGACTCCATAAAGCTCCTTCCTCAGCTTACGTGCCCAACAAAGGGTAAGCTCTTCAATCTCAAAGTTGGAAAAAGATTCCACAACGACTACAAGCTTCCCTACCTTCCCGCCTTCGTGGACACCTCACTTCACGGAGGGGGTGTCTCCAAGTACGTGTACGCTATAAAGGAGTTGAACAAAGATTCCTATAACAACTACGCTCTCAAGAGACTACGAAAAGAGAATCCTAAATTCTACAAGAAGATCCGAAAACTTGTAGGTACAGGTGTGGTGTGGATGGCTGTCGTTAAAAAGAAGCAGCTTCGCAGCCGCCCTGTATTCGATATCACCGTGGACAGTGAGGAGCGTGCGTTCGCCGCAAACGGTGTGGTGGTTCACAACTGTACAGTTGACGAGTTGGGCTGGACGAGTTCGTCTGATGGTGTCATGGGGAGAGCTGGTGTAAGGGATGGTAGAGAAGTATTCCAGGCTTTATCAAACAGTCTACGAACCTTCCGAACTCAAGCTGAAGAATTTCGTCGTATTCGTTTACGAGATTTTAATTCTCTGGACGGTTATATGTTTAATATCTCATCGCCTAGTTCCATCTCTGACCCTATTATGGAGAGAGCTGCACAAGCTTCGATGAGTCCTCGTATTTATTATACACATTATGCTACTTGGGAAGTGAACCCGCGAGAAAAAGAGCATCTTATTTGTGAAGAGTTCGCTGGAGATCCGGAACGGCTACAACGTGACTTTTATGCCATTCCTCCACGAGCCACTTCCCCTTTCGTAGATGACGATACTCATATCGAACAACTCACATATCAAGACGAAGATATCAATCTCTTCGAATACGAAACAAACATTTTCGAAGATGATGCGGGGAACAAGTATCTTCGTCCCGTAATTTCTCAACTTCGAGCCGATCCTCACACTCCTCGTGTATTAGCTGTGGACAACGGGGAAGTCAAAAATTCTTTTGCTCTAATCCTTGGTCGTTATTATCCTGAACATGATGGTGTTCTGTACGAAGAATGTGTAGAAGTAGCTCCTTATAAAGGGCATATAGTGGATTTGGCTTGGTGTTATGATAACTTCATCCTTCCCTTAGTGAAGAGTTTTAACTTTCTACGCATCGTTTACGATAGATGGAATTCGGCACATGCCATCCATGATCTACGAACTAATCACGGAATGGCCGATTCTGCAATACGATATTCGTTACGTAGGTGGAAAGAGTTTGAAGCCTTTCGCAACGATCTATATGCGAGTAAACTATGGTTTTCCAAAGCCGAGGTGCCTTACGAAGAGGTGTTGAAGCAACCGAAACTTTATCTTCGTGCCACATACCCTCGTGCTCACTTCAGAGCGCAGATTTTAACGGCGGAACAGTTCCGTAAGAAAGTGTTCAAGCCTCATGGGGGCAACGATGACCTTTTCCGTTGTGGCGTGCTTTGCCACGTTGCGATACAAAACAATATCAAAGAGTATCGAAGCAAAACGAAACGAGTCAACTATGGTGTAATAAATCCTGACTCAATCGGATTCTTTTCCAGTCGAACAGGTATACGTACACAAAGTTCTTCTGGCAATCGTAGTCGTTCCTCCTCTTCTTCAGGAGGAGGACGTAGTCGTAGATCGTTCTCGTATGGGGGAGGAAGTAGCAGCAGTAGTAGTGGAGGAGGTCCTCCTGGTCATCTTACAGGGCTTTAATCTGATTGAAAAAGAGAGACGTTATGATGAACGTATATAAATACATTCGAGATTTTGCCGAATCGGCAGAGGTAGAAGTTTCCACAGGAGACGTTGCAAAGATTGCAGCGACTTTACGTGCTGCCAATCTTCGTGGTGGGTTGGATGAAAGGGAGAAGGAACTTGCTCGACCCATCGTTGCGGTTCGAATCGGTCGGATCGCGGGATCGAAAGGTTCTCAAGAAATCTTTGTAGAAGCTGCCTCTGCTAGTAGTAAAGAAGAAAAAGATTCTCCCTCTTCTTCTAAAAAAGAAGATAAAATAGTAGAGGGATACAAAGATTCTAAAACTTTTGAGAAAATCGATGCAATGGTTAAACGGGGTAAATGTGCTAGATGTGGTAAACCTACGGACAAAGTTTCGTTGGCTACCTATGAAGAAGTATACTACTGCCCTCAGTGTCGCACGACGCTCTGGTAGGTGAGTGAATATGTTCAAAATCCGCTATGACATGTCCGGGGGACAACTCAGAAGAACAGGACGTAGTGCCATCGGTCCGGCTCGAAGGAGACGGCGTGTTGCTAACACTTGTGGCGTTGGGGGGGGAGGAGGAGGTTCAGGGGTGAATCGGTATAGTCCGGTTTTCGAACGTGCCGAAGATCCGACTTTAGCCGATGACTTCATCCCAGCCGATCCTCAAACACAAAATAAACTCTGGCGTCAAATCATTACTATGGATCCGATTGCAGGGCCTGCAACGGAATACTGGAAAGATCTAGCTTTCGGTGAGAAGGTTATTCTCAGTGGTATTGACGATGAAAAGGCGGAGCAAGTTTATTACGAAGCGATTGAAGCTTCGGGTATTGAAGCTAATATGGCTCCTCTACTTGGCAACTTCCTTCAATTCGGTAGTTTCGTTTTCCATATGATTATGGATGAAGCAGCAGGATACTGGAACGAAATTATCGTCGATGACCTTGATTTTTGTAGTATCAAAGTATCCCGTGTCCCATCGCAGCCTCCTGTTATCGATCTACAACCTACTCAAGAAGATATTGAATGGGCAACTGATCAAGATCCTCGTCTTAAAGATCAGAGGATGGAAATTGACCCTGTACTAGTTAAATTGATGGCAATGGGTCAACCGATGCCTCTCGCACCGGAAAATACGATGTTCATGGCGAGGAAGGCTGATGCTAACGACCAATACGGTACAAGTTATCTTACACGCATTCTACCCTTCTGGATCTACGAGAAAGCGCTCATGGACGCGTCGGTTCAAGGTGCTCGCCGTAAAGCCGGTCCTCTTTATCTCGTAACGGCGTGGCAAGACGCTGCACCTAGTGAATTAAATCTTCTCGACGAAATGTTTGCCGCTGCTGAGGAAGACCCTGTAGGTGGACGTGTTGTTACCCGTGAAGGTGTAAATGTTAATCCAATCGGTGGTGGGGGAGGGGATATTTGGAAGTGGAGTGATGAGTTAGAGATTTTATCTTCCATGAAAATGAGGGCTTTAGGTATAAGTAATTCTTTATTAGAGGGTGAGGCGACCTACAATTCACTGGAAGCAGTCTTGTCCGTTTTTCTACAGAAGCTCAAAGCGGTGCGTCGTCTGTTCACACAGAAAATTATTATCGATAAAATCTGTCGACAAATCGCTCAAAACTGGGGATTTTACAAGACTCCGAAAAAGCAGATCCGTCATGGTTATCGTATTGCCAGGAGGAAAGGCAAAAATGATGCTGAGTTAATGTTACCCATTGCAGAATGGGACGAACCTCTAGAACCTAGGGCGGACCGAGAATATTTCGACATGCTTCTTCAAGTAGAAGAAAAGGGTGTCGTCGTCCCTCTCGATGTTTGGGCTCAGGCTTCAGGGTACGACATTGATAAACATTTACAAGCCAAAGAGGCCGATCTGGAATTACGCAAGGAACTGTTAGAATATCGTCGGGCCATTATCGAGCAACAAGAAGAGTTTGGTTTCGACCCTGAAGGCATCTACGCAATAGATGAAGAAGAGTTTGGAGCCGCTGGCGAAGAGGGTGGACTGTTTGGAGGAGAAGGAAGAGGTGGTTTTGGTGGTGAAGAGGGTGGACTGTTTGGAGGAGGGGAAGAAGCTGGGGAATTATTCGGAGAAGGTGGTGGCGAAGAAGGGGGCCTTGAGTTGGAGGGTGGGGGCTTTGGTG
>LGVF01007652.1_pt1 | contig 15607 bp, 12 predicted proteins | sample 469901 | NCBI WGS metagenome assembly LGVF01 (sample SAMN03893561, study PRJNA290197) | marine sediment metagenome | material: sediment; isolation source: combined push core samples #3730, #5133, and #5579 collected at Hydrate Ridge | place: Pacific Ocean: Hydrate Ridge
ATTCTGGCAATTTCATGCCCCATTTTTCAGTGTTAATGATTTCAATAGGTTACGAGAACTCACTGCTGACCAGTAAGGGATCTACAAAAGGCCGGAGTCGTGGAATGTCTGGGCCGGCAGGGCGGGCTTTAGTTTAACTCTAGAACTTTAAGAAAACACAGTTTTGATAAGCTTTATTCATCTGCCGTTGCTTGCTGCCGACCCCTTTCCATATCCACCCGACTCAAAAGGATCATCCCCACTGCAAAGAATAGGACGAGTGAAACAATGGCGTTACGCGGGTTATCCGACAGGTCAGTAACAAGACCGAAGATCAAGGGGCCAAAGATGGAAGCAAACTTGGCACTGACGGTGAAAAATCCGAAAAACTCTGCCGGTCTCGCCTTTGGGATCAACTGGACATAGAGGGACCGGCTGATGGCCTGGCTTCCGCCCAGGACCAGACCTACGAGCCCTCCGAGTATCCAGAATTCAAGGGCCGACTTTAGAAAGTAGGCGTATGTCACAATGCCAATCCACAAAAGCAATGCAATCATGACGGCACCCTTGGACCGGATCTTCTGGGCCAGCCTTGCAAATAGAAGGGCCCCGGGCCAGGCGATGAACTGCGTCAAAAGAAGAGTACCGATTAGGGTCCCTGTATCAAGGTCAAGAGCGGTCTTGCCAAAGATCGCAGCCATGGCAATCACTGTTTGAATGCCATCATTGTAGACAAGAAAAGCAACAAGAAACCATAATAGATCCCGATAGCGCCCGAAGGATCTGAGCGTATTGAAAAAGCGGCTGAAGCCATGCGTGAAATAAGAGAAATCCCCCGCCTTATTATGAAAACGCCTGACTTCAGGGACCCACAGAAAGATCGGAATTGCAAAGAGCCCCCACCAAAGCCCGACAGAGGCAAGGCTGATTCGAATACTCATAGAACTGTCCGGTATTCCAAGACTCTCATGGTAAGTAATCATCAGCACTTGCAGGGCCAGCAGAAGGCCTCCGCCTATGTAGCCAAAGGCATAGCCCTTGCCCGAAACCCAGTCTATCTTCCCTTCAGGGGCCACCTCAGGCAAGAAGGCATTATAAAAGGGCATGCTCCCGGCAAAGCCTATGTTGGCCGCCACAAAAAGGCCAAGGCATAGCCAATAGTCCCCGGCCCGGACAAAATACAGAAGCGACGTGAGCGCTGCTCCTGCATATGTGAAACCAAAGAGGAATCTCTTCTTGGAACCTGAAAGGTCAGCCACGGCCCCGAGGATCGGGGCTGCAAGGGCTGTCAAAAGGAGTGAGAGGGAGATCCCATACGCCCACAGCGCGCTTGCTGTAGTGCTGAGGCTCAATGGGCCACACTGGACCGCTATACCTTCCTCCGGCACCAGCGACGCAAAATAGACCGGGAGAATGGCCGCAAGTATGGTGGTGGCAAAGGCNNTTTTAGTGACCAGTGACAAATGCCTAAAGAACTAACCCACATCCTGATCGCCCAAGACGTCCTCAAGCAATTAAGGGAATCTGGACAGCAAGTGCTGGCCCAGGTCATTGAGAAGGATATCCCGGCCTTTTACCTGGGCGCAATTATCCCTGATGCCTTTTTTTACGATGTGCCCCCTTTCCGCCTAAATCCCAAAAAGTATGTTTGGATCTCTCGAATCCTTCACCAAGAAGAAAAGAGTAAGAACGATCAAAAGGCCCTGGGCCTTTTTGACACCATTGCTGCCAATACTCATGCGTGGCCTTTAACACTGGCCTTTGCCGCAGGCATTATAACACACACGGTAGGTGATAGAATCATTCATGGAGTTATTGACCATTACACGACAACCTGGGGCCAAAAAGGCAGTCTCGCCACTGCATCCCACCGACAGATTGAGACCTTACTCGACATGGTCCTTCTCCGGAAGGTACGCCGCCTTCCAGGGAACTTTCGACTTAAACGACTTGCAGGTGTCGGCCAGGCCACAGAGGATTGCCTGTTTCGTTTTTATCTTGGGCATCTGACAGGAAATAACGACACTTTGCCCCCCTCCCTCATAAAGGCTCTCAGGAGGGCCTTTGCCCAACAATGCCTTTTCATAAACTTGTTCACTAACAAGGCTCTATACCACATAGTGAATGTCACAAACAAGCTCGCAGCAGGCCGGCTGCATGCATGGTCCACCCTGTTTTATCCGGATACAGTAGAAACCAGGACTTTTCCAATCTTGGACCGAATAGACCTGAACGCACTCACAGATGGTCGCTCCTTTGCGGGAACACTGGCCTCACTTATGGAGGCAGTCACAAGGGAGGCAATCACACAGATCAATCTTGGCGTGAGACGGCTTGCATAGAGAGAAATACGAGACACTTGACCGCGTGTTTGGACGGAAACCCGATTGATGTTGACAGCAAGCATCTAATCCTGTAACTAATCCATGTCCTTCAGGATAAAAAGAGGTAACTGTTTTTTCTTGAGGCTCACTTATAAGCGAGTTTCAGACGTTTTTAAATTTAATTGCCTGTCGGCGGACTCCGTTTCAGGAGATTTCCCCAAACTTTTTGAGAAGTTACTAAAAAGAGGAGCAACCCTGTGGCTGATAAGATCTCTCCGCACATAAGGTCATCTAAGAGGAATAAGTATGTATTTGTAGCTGCTTGCTGCATCGCGTTGATGGGCATTGGGCTCTGGCTTGTTCTGAGGCAACCCGAAGAACCTACAAAACAGCCTGTGGGTCTACCCAGTGCAGGATTAGAGAAAAGGATGCCCATTCCTTCTGACAAAGTTATAGACTACAACAAGCTCAAAGAAGGAACTGACCATGCCTTGACTGACTTGATGGAAAAACGAAAGGCTCCATATGGCGTTGAAAAAAGTGTTGACATCATTGCGGGGCCGGATGAATCGATCAAGGTTGGACAGGAAACTGTTCGGTTGAAGCATATACTGGACGAAGTCAGACTGAACCAGGGAGAGATCCTGGAAACTGATCTGGCGGGTAAACCTGGACCCAAGGCAGGGGATGCATTTGGGATTCATGTGGTTCAGCCCGGCGAGAACATATGGGATATACACTTTCACCTGTTAACAGAGTATTATGGCCACAAAGGAATAGACCTTTCTCCCTTTGCTGATGAGCCTGACCGTCTAGGGTACAGCTCCGGCGTGGGCAAGATCTTGAAATTCTCGGAGAACCTGGTTCACATCTATAATCTTAGGAAACGCACACTTGAGACCGATCTCGGTCTGATTTCTCCCTTGAGCAAGATAGTCGTGTACAACATGGGGCGCGTATTTGGCCTCCTGCAAAGTATTGACTACAAGGATGTGGATCGAATCCGGTTCGATGGAGAGACCTTGTGGTTGCCTGCCGCGCAACAATAGGGATCAGGTATCACGAGTGAGAAATACAACATCTGAAACCCGAAACCTGACACCTTTTCCCCAAAGCCGAATACCCACCAGATGGACATTGGTGTTATCGATTTCTCAAAAAGTTGGAGCTGTGCGGCTAAAAAACTATTTAAAATCAATCACGAAAACACGGAATGTTCTCAAGGCGAACGCCGCAAAGTACGAAAACACGAAACAAGGCATGAAAATCAAGTTACTGGGGGTGGTTGCCTGAGCTGCGCCACATACAGTCATCACATACTGTGAAACCATCCCAGTTACTGACATTCTTTTCGTGTTTTCCCTGGCCCAGACCTGGCTTACAGGCTTAGTAGACCGATTCGAACATACAGCGCCCCTGGCCCAGACCGAGATTCGTCAGCTTGCAGCCTATAGTAAGCATGAGCGCCAGGGCGGGCAGGGCAGGCAATCTTTCGTGCTTTCGTGATAATTCTTTTTTTTCTTTCATAACAATAAGTCCAACATCTATCATTTGGAAACGTTATGATCAAACGATATACCCGTGAGACCATGGGCCGTATATGGACGGAGGAAAACAAATTCCGGACGTGGCTTCTGGTAGAGATCCTGGTCTGTGAAGCCCTGGCCAAAATCGGCCAGATCCCCAAAAAAGCGGCACGAAACATACACAAAAACGCACAATTCTCTGTTGAGAGGATCAATGCCATTGAGGCCGAGACTAAACATGATGTTATTGCCTTCTTGACCAATGTCGAAGAGGCAGTCGGCCCGGACGCACGATACATTCACTTAGGGCTAACCTCATCGGACATCCTGGACACTGCCATGGCCGTAAGGCTGAGAGAGGCTTCCAGGCTGGTTTTAAAGGAGTGCGACCGGCTCCTGCTTGCCCTGAAAAGAAAGGCTGTGACTCACAAGGACACGATCATGATAGGCAGGTCCCATGGCATACACGCCGAGCCTATCACGTTTGGCCTGAAGCTTGCCCTCTGGTATGACGAAATGCGACGAAATCGCAAGCGGATGGAACAGGCCATGGAAACCATAAGCGTGGGCAAGATCTCAGGTGCGGTTGGCACCTATGCCAACATCTCACCAAAGGTCGAAGCTTATGTGTGTCGAAAACTGGGCCTAAAGCCTGCGCCCATATCCAACCAGATCATCCAAAGAGATCGCTATGCCGAGTACTTTGCAGCGTTGGCCATCATGGCATCCACGATAGAAAAGATGGCGATTGAAATTCGCCACCTTCAAAGGACAGAGGTCTCAGAGGCCGAGGAGGCTTTCTCAAAAGGGCAAAAGGGATCTTCTGCAATGCCCCACAAGCGCAACCCGATAGGCTGCGAAAACCTGTCAGGCCTGGCAAGGCTGGTCCGCTCCAATGCAGCCGCAGCCATGAACAACATACCGCTCTGGCATGAACGAGACATCAGTCATTCTTCTGTAGAAAGGGTAATCGCCCCTGACAGCACAATTTTGGTTGACTACATGCTGGGCCGTATGACACAAATCGTACGCAACCTTGTGGTCTATCCCAAGCGGATGCAGCAAAACCTGGAACTCACCAAGGGGCTTATCTTTTCCGGGCAGATACTCCTTGCATTGGCAAAGCAAGGCGTGAGCAGGGAAAGAGCCTACAACATGGTTCAAAAACTGGCCATGCAGGCGTGGAAGAATAATAAGGACTTTAAGGAACTTGTTCTAAATGACGTGGACATTAGAAACTGTTTGAAACCCGATGAGATAAAAATGCTCTTTGATGTGAAAGCCCAGCTAAGGCATGTGAATACCATCTTTGCCCGGGTTTTTGACGAAAATCGGAAAACGGATAACAAAAACAAAGGAGGTATGTATCTTGATTAACATTGCATATGCTATGGGCACCGGAGGAGGCGCATCTGGTGACGCCGGCGGATTCACGGCATTGGTCCCCCTGATCCTGATGTTCGGCATATTCTATTTCCTTTTGATACGACCCCAGCAGAAAAAACAGAAAATGCACCGCGAAATGATTGGCAGTCTCAAAAAGGGCGATCGTGTGATTACCAGTGGTGGCCTATACGGCCGTATTACCGGGATCAGCGACACTGTTGTGACCGTTGAAATTTGCGAGAAAGTGCGTGTGAAAGTCGCCCGTGCGAACATCGGGGGGTTAGCTCAAGACGGAAGTCCCAAGGCTAAATGAGAATAAGAACAGAAATGGGATGCTGGTTATTCGTTTTACCTTAAGACCCGTGTTCGGCATTCATCTCATTCCGCAATGAGTATTGAAGCTCCCCGCAGCCTTCGGCCCATAGGGCCTACGCCCCGGAGGGCAAGCTGCGGGAACGGCACTCACTTTTGCGGTTCAAAGATAAAGTATATGTTCCAAAAGGAGCAATGAATTGAAGCAATTGAAGTGGAGGCTGTTTCTCATCGTTGCGCTTGTCATGGTGGCATTTGTGTATGTTGTGCCGTCCATCTGTGTCAACCTCCCTAACTGGTGGAAAGCCCTGGGCATCCTTCCGACTGAGAAGATCCATCTGGGGCTCGATCTGCAGGGAGGCATGCACCTTATACTTGAGGTGCAAACCCAAAAAGCAGTCGAAAACAGAATAGAACGCACTGTTCAGGAGCTCCGGGATGCCATGAAAAAGGCCGGCATTCGATATGCCGAGCTCGACAGCGATAAAGACCAAATATCGGTCCACATACTGAACAAGAAATTCATCGAGGCTTTTGACAACATGCTCGACAAGGAATTCGCATGGCTTCGACTCGTATCCAGAGCCCCTGACGGTGATGGCCTTATCGTCCGCCTCGATCTACCCGATCAGGAAGTAGCCTATATTAAAGAAATGGCATCTAAACAGGCCATGGAAACTATCCGAAACCGTATTGACGAGTTTGGCGTGAGAGAACCCGACATACGTCGCCAGGGGGAAAACCGCATCCTCATTCAGCTCCCAGGGATCAAGGACCCTCAAAGGGCTGTTAATCTTATAGGGCAGACAGCCCTTCTGGAATTTAAACTCGTGGATGAGGAACATGATGTTCAGCAGGCCCTTAAAGGGAGGATTCCACCAGGCGATGAGATCCGTTATCAAGTCATAGAAGACAAGGTGACAAGGCGAACAACAAGAACCCCGTTCTTACTCAAGAAACGAACCTATCTCACAGGCGAGTACTTGACCGATGCCAGGGTTCAAATCGACTCCCAGTTTGGTGAGCCCTACGTCTCCATGGACTTTGACAAAAAAGGGGCCCGGCTCTTTGAACGTATCACTGAAGCAAACGTGAAAAAACGCCTTGCCATTGTGTTGGATGGTCGCGTCTACTCAGCCCCGGTCATCCAGGAGAAAATCAGTGGAGGCGGAGCACGCATTTCCGGCAATTTTACTACCGAAGATGCAAAGGACCTTGCCATTGTGCTTCGGGCCGGTGCTCTTCCCGCGCCCGTGACTATTCTTGAAGAACGAACCGTTGGGCCTTCCCTTGGCCGTGACTCGATAGAAAAGGGGCTCCGGTCCATGTGGGTCGGCGGCATCCTTGTGGTTTTGTTCATAGCAATCTATTATAAAAAAGCCGGTCTCATTGCAGATATTGCCCTTTTTCTGGATGTGCTTTTGATTGCAGCTACTCTGGCTTTTTTCCAGGCAACGTTCACGCTGCCGGGCATAGCAGGCATCATCCTCACCATCGGCATGGCTGTAGACGCCAATGTCATCATATTTGAACGAATCCGGGAGGAAGTTCGGCTGGGCAAGACTCCCAGAGCTGCCGTGGATGCAGGCTACTCAAAGGCTACGCTGACCATCCTCGACGCAAATGTAACCACACTCATTGCAGCCCTGGTCCTCTTTCAGTTCGGAACGGGTCCAGTAAAGGGCTTTGCCGTCACCCTCAGCATCGGCATCATGGCCAGCCTGTTTACGGCGATTGTGGTTACAAGATTGTTTTTTGATTTCCTGGTTTTTCAGCGACGCATAACACGTTTGAGTATTTAGGCGCTTCACACGCTTCACAGTATCTTCATATGTCTTCGGTTAACCTGTTGGCCCGTTAACCCGTTGGCCGGTTGGCCCGGCGGTCTTTTGAAATGAGTTGCGAGTCGTGCAAGCTCAATCCTCAATGCTGAAAGAGAGAAGGAAATCCTGATCCGCCTATGCAATTCATAAAACCTGACACAAATATCGATTTTATAGGAAAAAGAAGGATCGCCTTTGCAGGATCCATGATCTTGATCGCCGTCAGCATCATCTCGCTGATCATGAAGGGGGGGCCCAGGTACGGGGTCGATTTCGCCGGCGGGACCGTGGTTCAAGTCAAGTTTTCAGAACATATTGAGCCCCAGCTCATCAGGGACGCCCTCGGATCAATCGACCTGGGTATCACTTCGATTCAGGGATTTGGAACAGAAAAAGAGCACGAGTTCTTGATCAGAACAGCTAAATCGACGGAGGCACTGGAAAGCCTGGGCTCTAATATCAAACAGAGGCTTGAGTCTGCATATCCCCAAATCAGGATGGAAGTGCGTCGTGTGGAAATGGTGGGGCCACAGGTCGGAAAAGACCTTCGAGAAAAGGCCCTCTTGGCCATGTTTTCTGCCCTTCTCTTTATTGTGGTCTATATCTCAGGTCGGTTTGAACTAAAATGGATGGCAAGCATCATCATGGCTGCATGCCTCCTTGCAACCCTTTTCATATTCCAAAAAATCGGCATCAGCATCCCCGTCCTCATTCTGACGGCAGTATTGGTCACCTTGGCCCTCAGCTTCTATCTGAAGCTCAAATTCGCCATGGGGGCAATCATAGCCGTAATCCACGATGTAGTTATCACGGTGGGAGTCTTCTCCCTGACTGATAGGGAATTTACCCTTCCGATCGTTGCTGCCCTTTTGACCATCATAGGCTATTCCCTAAATGACACGATCGTTGTGTTTGACCGTATCAGAGAAAACTCCCGCAGATCTCACCGGCAGTCTTATGAACTGATCATAAATCGGAGCATCAATGAAACTTTGAGCCGGACACTGCTCACATCCTTGACCACTATGGTGGTCGTCGCAGCCCTCTTTGCACTCGGGGGAGGCATCATTCACGATTTTGCCTTTGCCCTGATTATCGGCATCATCGTTGGAACGTATTCCTCTGTTTATGTGGCAAGCCCTGTCCTGATTATCTGGCACCAGGTCATGAAAAGTTCCACGGGCAAAACAAGGAAAACACGGCGGTGAGCAGGAAATAATTCAGCGAAAAACGAACCACTACCTTCATTTTTTCTGTGCTTCCCTACTTTCCTTCCGCTGAAAACACTTGACACACCCAGCCGCATATTCGTATAGGGGCCATGCTCATGAAGCGTACAACAGATCAAGCAGGCAACCTATAGGATTTCGGAGTTCGGAGTTAAGCTGCACATTATTTTAACGTAATTTTACATGGTTATCAGGACCATTCATCCCGCAAATTTGCAAATAGTTTTCTGAAAAGCTATAGCCGGAGAGACTATTGGAGTAATGGAATCGCTTATACATTGGCTTGGCCTGAAAACCGTTCCAGGTGTGGGGAACCGTCTGTTTTTGCATCTTATTCAACACTTCGGTGGAGCCGAAAAGGTTTTCTCGGCCTCAAGAAAAGAACTCTTGCAGGTAGAAGGGGTTAATGATCGGCTGGCATCAGTCATTGAAGGCTATAAGATTCCCGGGAAGGTTCAAGAGGACCTTGCACTTGCGCAGAAGAATAATGCTAGGATCATTACCTTTGCAGATCCGGACTACCCTTCTCTACTGTGCCACATACACGATCCTCCTCCTGTGCTTTATGTGTACGGCAAACTTCAGATGGACAGTCTGAACATTGCGATTGTGGGATCAAGAAATGCGACATCTTATGGCCGCACCACAACAGAACGTCTCAGCGGCGCCCTGACCCGCCGTGGTTTTACCGTAATAAGCGGAATGGCACGCGGCATTGACACGGCTGCCCATGTAGGCGCACTGGCTGCCGGGGGCAAAACGATTGCGGTGCTTGGATGCGGCCTGGGAACTATATACCCCGCTGAAAACAAAAGCCTGTTTCACCGTATCGCCAAAAACGGGGCGGTTGTCTCGGAATTCGCGTTTTTGTGCCCGCCCGAAGCTCATAACTTCCCGGTACGGAACCGGATTATCAGTGGTCTATCCCTCGGGACTGTCATTGTAGAAGCCACCCACAAGAGTGGCAGCCTCATCACAGCGCGTCTTGCAGCCGAGCAGGGACGGGAGGTATTTGCCGTACCGGGCAGCATTACATCCTTTAAGAGCATGGGCACACATCGCCTGATAAAGCAAGGTGCAAAGCTCGTCGAGCATGTGGATGATATCATTGAGGAGCTGAACATCGCCCATCCAATACCATCTACTTGCGCCAAGGATGAGACGACCATGTCACTGACAGCCGATGAGAAAAGGATCATAGATAAACTTAGTCCTTATCCGGTACATATCGATAAGTTGATTCGACACCTGTCACTTTCAGCAGCACAGGCATCAAGCCTCCTGTTGCAACTGGAGTTGAAGGGACTTGTAACGCAAAGTCCCGGCAAGCTTTTTGCCAAATGCGAACGTTGATTGGTTGTCCGGTTGTTGGTCTTCTTAAGCGCAGGTTGAATACCTCGAAAGGCCACAAATGACACTTTTTCGCCGGCCATGAACATCAATAGCCGCGTTGCTCAGGCTTGCAATAGCCTGNNTATTCCGCGCCTTCGCGCCTTGCTCTTGATGCTCATGACTCACCGAGAAAAACGCCATTTATAACCTTCCGAGGTATAAAAACTCTAAAACGTTTTCAAAACAAGAAAGGATAACCCCTTGAGCAAATCCCTTGTTATCGTTGAGTCGCCCACTAAGATCAGAACTCTGAAGAAGTACCTCGGTCCTGATTATGACGTAGCCTCAACTGTGGGACACATAAAGGATCTTCCGACAAAGGAACTCGGCGTTTCCATAGAACACGGATTTGACCCCCAATATACAACCATACAGGGCAAAGAAAAGGTCATTCGAGCCCTGAAAAAGGCGGCCAGCAACCTGAACGATATCTACCTGGCACAAGACCCGGACCGGGAAGGTGAGGCCATAGCATGGCACACGGCAGAGGTCCTCAAAAAAAAGGGACGCAGGTTTTACCGTGTCCTATTTCATGAGCTGACCAAAAACGCCATACTCACCGCAGTCGCCTCTCCTCAGCAGCTCGACAAACACAAGTTTGAGTCGCAACAGGCCAGGAGGATCCTGGATCGCCTTGTGGGATATCAGATTTCGCCCATCCTGTGGCAAAAGGTTCTGCGGGGCTTGAGTGCAGGCCGCGTGCAATCAGTAGCAGTTCGCATAATCTGCGAACGTGAAAGGGAGATCCACGCCTTTCAATCCGAAGAATATTGGAGCATCACCGCAAAGCTTGAAGGTGAGTCCCCCCCGCCTTTTCTCGCCAAGCTCATCAAGAAACATAACAAGAAGCTTCGGATTCCAGACGAAAAAGCATCTCAGTCCATCCTGAAAGACCTTGAAGAGGCCCGTTTCAGGGTAGAAAAGGTCATTCAAAAGGCCCAGAAGAGAAACCCCCCACCGCCTTATATTACAAGCAAACTCCAGCAGGAAGCAATTCGAAAGCTGGGGTTTTCTGCCAAGAAGACCATGATGGTAGCCCAGCAGCTTTACGAAGGCATCGAACTCGGCCCTGAAGAACCGGAAGGCCTAATTACTTACATGCGAACCGACTCAATCCGCATCGCCAAGGAGGCGATCGACGAAGCCCGACACCTGATCGAAAAGGAATTCGGCCCAACATACCTACCCACCAATCCCAACGTGTTCAAGAATAAAAAAAGGGTGCAAGACGCCCATGAGGCCATACGCCCCACCTCCGTCCTTCGGAAACCGAAGGAGATTGCTCAGTTCCTTTCCAAGGACCAGCTATCCCTGTACGAGTTGATCTGGAAGCGTTTTGTAGCCTCCCAGATGAAACCAGCCGTTTTTGATCAGACTTCTGTTGCTATCTCTGCCACGTCATACCTTTTTCAGGCCTCCGGGTCGGTGATACGCTTCCCCGGCTTTATGGCCCTGTATACATCCTCAGACGACAACCAGATTCAACAAAAGGACAAGGAAACCCTGCCACGTCTGTCTGAAGGGATGGCCTTGAAATGCCATGGACTTGAACCCAAGCAGCATTTCACTCAACCACCCCCGCGATTTTCCGAGGCATCACTTGTCAAAGAGCTCGAAGAAAACGGTATCGGAAGGCCCAGCACCTACGCATCGATCCTTACTACAATCAGGCAAAAGGGATATGTTGACCTAATCAAGAAGTTCTTCAGACCAAGCGAACTCGGTTTTATTGTGAATGATCTCTTGATAGAGAGTTTTCCCGACATCCTAAATGTCGATTTTACCGCCCGCATGGAAAACAATCTGGACAAGATCGAAGAAGCAAAAATCGAATCGGTTTCAGTACTGGAAGATTTTTACCGTTCATTCCGAAAAGACCTGGAGCGGGCAACAAAGGAAATGCACAGTGTCAAAGGCAATGGCTTGCCTGTTGATATGGACTGTCCAAAATGCGGCAAGCCACTCGGAATAAAGGTCGGAAAAAATGGACCGTTCCTGGCCTGTTCAGGTTACCCAAATTGCAACTTCACGCGTAACTACACCCGCGATGAAAAGGGACAGATTGAGATGGAGCAACCCGTTTCGCCCCAAGCGACCGACGAAATCTGCGAAAAATGCGGAAGCCCCATGGTGCAAAAACAAGGGCGCTTTGGTCCTTTCGTTGCCTGCTCGGCCTACCCGGCCTGTAAGAATACTCGCTCCCTGAAGGCAAATGCCACGTCCAAAACCGAGCCCACCGGTGTCAAGTGTCCCGAAAAAGGATGCGGTGGAGAGCTTGTTGCCAGGAGATCAAGGCGAGGCAAGCTCTTCTATGGATGCACCGGTTATCCTGCCTGCACCTTCGCTGTATGGGACAAACCTGTGCCACAATCCTGCCCCGAGTGCGGTGCCTCTTTTGTTCTAAAGCGTACGACCAAGAAGGACGGGCCACATCTCAGGTGTTTCAACAAGGAATGCACATACAAGGAACCGATCAAGGAAAACGATGAGGCGTCTTGATGCGTGTAACAGTTCAGCCTCTCACGTGCTGTAGGTTCCGCGTCTTGGAATAGGCATCTAAGTCCATGGATGAGATGTCTCCTTGACAGAGCTGATGGTACCCCATGACCGCAATCATGGCTGCATTATCGGTACAGAGATCAGAATTCGGGATATGGACTGCAATGTCAGCCTCCTGTGCCGCTTCCTTCATCCGCTCCCGGAGCCTGTGATTTGAGGCCACACCCCCTACCAGGGCCAGGTGGTGACAAGCCCTGGCCCTTGCTGCTGAAATACCCTTTTGAACAAGCACGTCAACCACCGCTTCTTGAAACCCGGCTGCAATATCCGGAATTCCTCCTGTACCTTTTTTCTCACCCTGTACATATCGGGCCACTGCGGTCTTGAGGCCGCTAAAGCTGAAATCAAATCCGGTCTTGTCAAGGAATGCTCTCGGGAAGCGTATCCGGTCAGGATCTCCTTGTCGGGAAAGCTGGTCAATGACGATACCCCCGGGGTATCCTAAGCCAAGCATCTTTGCCACCTTGTCAAAGGCCTCACCAGCAGCATCATCTCTGGTTTGACCCATATGTTCGAAATCCATAGGCCCTGCCACATAATAAAGGTTCGTATGTCCCCCAGAGACCAGGAGGGCCACAAAAGGAAAAGGTGGGGGGTCGCGGTGAACGTAAACAGCAGCGATGTGCCCGTGCAGGTGGTTGACGCCTGTCAGCGGAAGCCCGGTGGCATAGGCAAATGCCTTTGCAAAGGAAAGCCCAACCAGGAGGGCGCCCACCAGGCCGGGCCCACAGGTAACAGCCACGCCATCAATGCTGGTGGGATCTGCGCCGGCAACCGCCAGGGCCTCTTCTACAACCGGAACAATTTTTTCCATATGCTTTCGGGCTGCCAGCTCAGGCACAACTCCACCGTACGGACGGTGGGTGGCTATCTGGGACCAGACTACATTGGACAAAATAGTGTCTGCGCCACAGGTTACAGCAGCGGCTGTCTCGTCGCAAGAGGTCTCGATCCCCAGAACTAAGTCATGCTGTTTTTTGGTCATTGGTTGTTGGTCACTGGTCACTCGTCATTCATCACTGGTCAATTGACTCTGTTCGATATCAACATCTTGGAGATTGATAACAAAACGCTTCAAGAAGATGCCTTTGGAACGGCACAGCACTTTGAGCTTTTCTTGATTTCCTTCAGATATGCCGCGACATGAGACAATCAAGCCGTTTATGGGCACCTTTTCCAGGATGTTTTCCAGTTCAGCTCCGGTTCCCATCACTGAATAGCCATTAAGCCGTTTTCCTGCTTTCATGACGTCGTCATCGATAAACCCTACAGGTTTGACACCCAAACGATTGTTGTCCAGTATTTCCCTGAGCAGCACCTGGCCTCCGCGTCCAGCGCCATAGATGAGGACATCTTCTCCCTTTAAGGCTTTGTACTTCACGATCTCCCTGAAAGACCGGAATGATGCCCTGGATCCGAGCAAAAACGCAGTGGTCAAGAACCAGTCGATTACAAAGACACCTTTGGAAAAGGAAACGAACCTGTACATATAGGTCACAAGTGCGAGGGAGAGAAGGGTTCCCAGGAGGCTGGCTTTTACATAGACATATACATCACGCAACCCTATGTAGCGCCACATTCCCCTATAAACACCTGTCAAAGAAAATGCCACAAATTTGCATATGATGATGGCAGGCAGCGATTTCAAGAAAACCGTGAAGAAAATGTTGAATTGACCGGTAAAGCCAAAACGAACCCGGTAGGACAGATAATAGGCAAAGACAACGAGAGCCAGATCNNNTTTCCGAAGGACAGAAAACTCCTTTTCAGGATAGACCCTAATCTGGGACAGATAAATACCCATGAGGGTCACAGATAGAAGGAGGGGAATGATAACTGTTGGCGCTGCCAGAGAATCGAATTGTTGAACAAAGACTGCAGCCAGGCCGGACAATACAGCTACTCCATACAAGAAGAGAACGGAGGATCTTTCACTGAAACCCATGAGCGCCAGGCGATGGGAGGTATGGTCTCGCCCTCCCCTGGAGGGCTTTCGACCGCTTAGAAGCCGAATGGTGGTGACCATGGTCGTGTCAAAGATAGGAACCATCAGGACAAGGATCGGTATGGCATAGAGGGATGCAGTGAAATGCACGGGTCTTATAACATGGTGCAAGCAAAGCATGGAAAGCGCAAAGCCTATTGGAAGGCTTCCACAATCTCCCATAAAGATGGAGGCTGGGTTGAAGTTGTAAATCAAAAAAGCGATTAGGGCTCCTATCAAAAAAAGGCAGATGACCAAAGGCTGGAAAGAGCCTGTATTGAAATGCAGGAACGAAAAAAACACAGCAGCGATCAAGCTGATTCCGGCGGAGAGACCGTCCATATTGTCCAACATGTTGATAGCATTTGTAATCCCCACAATCCAGATGATTGTTATGATCGTGTCTCCAGTCAGAGATGAAGACCATTGGAGCCGATAACCTAGAAATACAACCATAGATGCCACTATGATTTGGACTATCAACTTGTTTTGCGGTCGAAAGTGGAAAAGATCATCAAGAAGCCCGAGGACAAACAGAATAGTTATGCCAAGCCATGCCACGGCGATGAAAGAAGGCGAAGCAAACCGGGGGGGTGTTGTTTGCACGTATTCGATGATAGAACCGAAATCGGATAGCCAAAAAAGGGGTAGGCTGGCAGCACAATAAATGGCAATGCCGCCCAACAGGGCGGTGTTCTTTGTATGCCATCGATCTTTTCTCGGGATGGCCACCCACTTGGATCGCATGGCTCCCCACCTAACGATGGGAGTGAGGGCAGCACAAACAAGGAAAGAAAAAACCGGCAAAGCAATATAAGGAGACAGTGGTACCATAACAGAACAAATATTCGCAATATCCTGATAAATCAAGCATTAAAGGGACATATCTCGTTTTTCCCTTGACAGAAAGCAGAAAAACGCACATATCTCAATATGAGCATTGTGTTTAAGGTGTTGTAATTTCAGAGTATTATTCTCAGCAGCCCTGTTGAGAAACCTCAACAGGAAGCCTGGATAAAGTTATAAGCATCTTCGGCATCCTTCATTCACCAGTTTACACTTTTTTCGAAAAAGCGTGTATTATGCGAATTGA
>LGVF01087376.1_pt1 | contig 15559 bp, 10 predicted proteins | sample 469901 | NCBI WGS metagenome assembly LGVF01 (sample SAMN03893561, study PRJNA290197) | marine sediment metagenome | material: sediment; isolation source: combined push core samples #3730, #5133, and #5579 collected at Hydrate Ridge | place: Pacific Ocean: Hydrate Ridge
CCAATGTTTTTACCCGTTTGATTCAACAATGCAACTTTTGGCATTTTAAATCCTCCTTTCGATAATAATTATTCTTGAGCTTCAGCAGCTTCAGTTACTACTGTAGCTTCATCTACTTGTGGTTCCTCAGCAACTACCATGTAGTCTGCTGGGTTTAATGGTGGAATATTCGTAGTTTTAACACCACGTTTTACCATTACTAATCCTTTTTTAGGTCCAGGAACTGATCCTTTTACTAATAAAACGTTTCTTTCTAAGTCAACTTTAATAATTTCTAAGTTTTGAATAGTCACTTGATCAACACCCATATGTCCAGGTAATAATTTACCTTTTCTTACGTGGTTTGGATCGATCGATCCCATTGAACCAGGACGTCTATGATATCTAGATCCATGAGACATTGGCCCACGACTCTGATTATGACGTTTAATGCTTCCTTGGAACCCTTTACCTTTTGAAGTTCCAGTAACATCAACTATTTCTCCTTCTTCGAATATATTTACCCTAATCTCTTGACCTACTTCAAAATTGCTTAATTCTTTACCAGCAATTTCTCTTAAGTAGCGCTTAGGCGTTGAATTAGATTTTGCGAAATGTCCCAGTGATGGTTTATTCGCTAATTTAACTCGTTTGTCTTTGTAGCCTAGTTGGATACTTACATATCCATCATTTTCAACTGTTTTCTTTTGAAGAACAACGTTAGGTTCACAACTTACGATAGTTACGGGGATCAATTGCCCTAGATCGTTAAAGATTTGTGTCATTCCAATTTTTGTTCCTAAGATACCTTTGGCCATGAGTACACCTCCTAATTTATTTTAAAATAATATCTACACCAGATGGTAAGTCTAAGTGCATTAAGCTATCGATAGTTGCCGGAGTTGGATCCGTAATATCGATTAGACGTTTATGAGTACGTCTTTCGAATTGTTCACGTGAAGTTTTATTTACGTGTACACTTCTTAAAATTGTAAAAATTTCTCTTTCCGTTGGTAACGGGATTGGTCCTGATATTTTAGCACCAGTCTTTTTTGCAGTTTCTACAATTTTAGATGCAGACTGATCTAATAATCTGTGATCATAAGATTTAAGTCTAATTCTAATTTTTTGATTTGCCATTTCTTTTCCTCCTTATGCCTATATTGCTATATAGACTTGCTCGGTGAGAAAACCTAACATCATCAAGACAACGCGTCTCGGTGTGTCAGCAACCTCCCACTTCGTAGCCAGACTCAGGCGTGAGTCTTGAATATGATACCAAAACGGAAGTACTAATGCAAGAGTTTTATTTATTTATTTTATTGTTATCATCCTTATATTATATATAGGGGTTTTTATGGCTAAAATGAGACATCTTAAAAGTATTAATAAAAAGCAAAAAAAACTTTATTATTTTATTTTTTAATACTTAAGAACTTCTTTTTATATCTTTTTGATCTATATATACGGCGTTAAATAATAAAATTCTTTTTATATTTTTTAAAATAGGCAAATCATGTTAAAATATTATTGTAACTTATGTTACAAAGGAGTTGATAAAATGAGGCTAGAAGACTGTCAATTATTTCATAATACTAGAGTTGATATATCACACATCATTATACAAGATTATCCGAGTGGTTATACTTTCGCATTAGAGGCTGAAGTAAGCAAATATCTAGGTATTGTATTAGAGGGAAGAATCCTTGTAAAAGCTTATACTTTAGGCGGTAATAATTTTACCCTAAATGTTCTTGAAAAGGGTAAGTTTTTCGGAGACATTTTAATGTTTTCTAATAAGACAAATGCCTTTCCTGGATCACTAATTACTCAAGGTAATACAAAGATAGCTTTAATACCAAATGATGTCTTCCAAAAATTCTTATTTAATGATAATGATTTACTTAAAAACTTCTTGAGATTACTAAGTAATAATGCATACGAAATGAGCTATAAAAGCAAGTTATTAAGCCAAGATAGTGTTAGAGATAAAATACTCTATTTCCTATTCCAAGAGAAAAGACTTCAAAAAACAAATAAGATAAAACTCCAAATGACTAAGGAGGAATTAGCAAATCAATTGTTTATTCAACGTCCTTCACTAAGTAGGGAACTAAGCAAAATGAAAAAAGAAGGTATCATTGATTACGATAGATACAGTATTACAATAATTAAATAGCTTGATTCTGAATCTAGAATCAAGCTATTTTTATTTCTTAGTGGATATAATTGCGCAAAATAGTCTTTTTAAGCGTTTTAAGGAGATATCTAAAATTTCTCGTCTATTTAATTGCATTTACTCAATAACGCTTAAAATTCAATATATAATACTAATGAATAGATTATTGAATTTATATAAAAACGCAATTCTCAATAATAGAGAATTGCGTTTAAATTAATTTCTTATGCTAATGCTAAATAGTATGATACAGCAATATATAATACTCCAATTATAAACATTGGGATTCCTAAAACTTCTGTGCTATTTTTCTTTTGCTCAGCAGAGTAATCATAATAAGATTTTGACTTATCAAATTTTCTACTAAATCTAGTTTTAAAAGTATATTTAAACCCTATAAATACTTCTCTTGCCTTTGTCATTGATATTAGTCCCATAAAGAACATAAATAACCCAATAACAAATAACGCATCAGAGATATTTTGAGTTTTCATATCACCATCGAAATAGGTATATAAGAATATTGCAACTATAGATGCACTAAATATTAAATTTGTAACAAAACCCTTAATCATTATTTTAACTCTTTTTTATATTGAGCTAATTCTTTTGAGTTACATAGAATGAAATGACCTGGTTTAATTTCTACAAATTCAGGTGCTTCTTCACTATAATCATGTTGTGAAGGATTATAAGCGATTCTTTTTCTGTTTTTCTCGTACCTAGGATCAGGTAGAGGTACTGCAGATAATAATGATCTAGTATATGGATGTAATGGGTTTTTGAATAATTCTTCTGAAGTAGTAAGTTCTACCATGTTTCCATAATACATAACACCAATACGATCACTAAAGTATTTAATTACTGATAAATCATGAGCGATAAACATAATTGTAATACCTAATGTATCTCTTAAATCATTTAACAGGTTAATAACTTGTGCTTGAATAGATACATCAAGTGCACTAATTGGTTCATCTGCGATAATGAATCTAGGAGCAACAATTAAAGCTCTAGCTATACCAATACGTTGACGTTGTCCACCACTAAATTCATGAGGATAACGAGAAGCATGTTCTGGTAATAATCCAACAGTTTCTAATACTTCATTAACTTTTTTATTAATAATTTTATCGTGTCTTTCACCACTAATTCTTAAACCTTCTGCAACAATTTCCTTAACAGTCATACGAGGATTTAATGATTCAATAGGATCTTGGAAGATCATTTGCATTTTTTTCATTAATTCTGTATCAATTTTCATTGTATCTGCTTTTCTTTGTTTAGATTCAGTTTTTAAATCAGCAATTTGTTCACTTTTTTCTTCTGCACTTAAATCTTCATTATGTTTAATTTCTTTAATAGATTCTTTAATTCCTTCTGTACCAGCAGAAATTCTTTGTCCAAAGAAGAATACTTCACCATCAGTAGGATCATGAAGTTTGATTATTGTACGACCTGTTGTAGTTTTCCCACAACCAGATTCACCAACTAAACCAAATACTTCTCCTTCGAAAATATCGAAGTTGATTCCATCAACAGCTTTAACAACTAATTTGTTTTTTCCACGGCCAGATTTAAAATACATCTTTAAATCTCTAACACTTAATACAGGAGTTTGCATATTATCCATTATTTGCTCACCTCACTTGTATTTTTTGTCATACGATCAATTCTTTTTCTAATTACCTCAGGCATCTCAACTTTAGGAGCGTCTGGGTGTAATAACCATGTCGCAGCACTGTGAGTTTCACTTACTTTGAACATAGGTGGTTGTTCTTTAAAATCAATTGCCATAGCGTATGAATTTCTATCAGCAAATGCGTCTCCAACAGGAGGGAACAACATATTAGGTGGAGTTCCAGGAATAGCTGTTAATCTTTCTTTTGACTCTAAATCCGGCATTGAACTTAATAAAGCCCAAGTATAAGGATGAACAGGATTATAGAAAACATCTTCTGCAGTTCCAAGTTCTACCAATTTACCAGCATACATAACACCAATTCTGTCAGCCATATTAGCAACAACACCAAGGTCATGTGTAATAAAGATAACTGATAAATTTCTTTCACGTTTTAAATCATTAATTAATTCTAAGATTTGAGATTGAATTGTAACATCTAAAGCTGTAGTAGGCTCATCACAAATCAGAACATCAGGACTAGCAGTTAAAGCAATCGCAATAACGATTCTTTGACGCATTCCCCCTGAGAACTGGAATGGATATTGATTTAATCTTCTAACAGGGTCAGGTATTCCAACCTCATCCATAATTTCAATAGCTCTTTCAGTTGCTTGACGTTTCGTTACTTTTTTGAAACGTTTTAAATTTTCTTGTAACATATCAATTTCATCAACATAAGCTTGTTTAGCTTCACCATCAGAATCAGCTAATTTAGCTTTTACATCAGAAACAAGTTTTGTAACTCTTTCTTGTTCATTTTTCCATTCAAGATCAATAGCTACTTTTGCTGCTTTTTTATCAACAACTAATCTCTTCTTAGCTGCAGGAATAGCAATTTTAACCTTAGCTAAAGCAGCATTGCACTCTTCTTTTAATACCATTCCATCAGCTGAAGAATCTCCAGTTTTAATTGCTTTAAGATTTGCTCTTAGCTCAACTTTTAAAGATTTCTTTTCACGATGTAATCTGTTAAGAGTAGTTTTTGCTTCATGGAATAAAGCTTTATATCTATTTTCTAAATGTTTACCATTTAAAATCATACCTTCAGTAACTTGTTTACCAATTTTCATAATTGGATTTAAACTTGACATTGGATCTTGGAATATCATCCCAATTTTATTACCACGAATTTCATGGAAATGATCTTCGTCAACTTTTGTTAAATCTTCACCTTCATAAATGATTTTACCGTCATCGATAATACCATTACCAGCTAAGATTCCCATAATTGTTCTACTTGTAACTGATTTACCACTACCTGATTCACCAACTATTGCTAATGTTTCACCTTCATGTAAGTCAAATGATACTCCACGAACGGCTCTAACTAACCCTTGAGTTGTTTTGAAAGAAATAGTTAAATCTTCTACATGTAATTTTATATTACCAGCCATTATTCAGACCCCCTTAATGCAGGATTAAATGCATCTCTTAATGCATTACCAAACATATTGAATGTGATCATTAAGATCGAAATTAATAATGCAGGGAATAAAGTTAAGTAAGGTCTAGAAGCAAGTTCAGCACGTCCATCAGATAATAATACTCCAACAGAAACTCCTGATAACTTAACACCTAAGATATTAAATGATTGTCCATGACCAATACCATAACCTAAATAAGATATCGTACTTTCAGCAAATATTACATATGGAATTGTTAAGATACTTGAAGTAATAATAGTACCAATACCATTTGGTAAAATGTGTCTAAAGATTAATCGACTATCTTTTGCACCCAATGTTCTTGAAGCAAGTACATACTCTCTACCTTTATAACGATAGAATTGAGTTCTAGTAATGGATGCTACACCAATCCAGCCTGATACAATTAATATCAGAATCAGTGTTGTAATACCTGGTCCATATAACGCAACAAAGATACTCAATGTAACAAGCCACGGTATACGTCCTATAACCTCTGCAAAACGTTGCATGATGATATCTGTTTTACCACCATAATATCCAGAAATACTTCCGTAAACTATACCTACAGAGATATTAATAGATGCAACGATAACACCAATAATTAGAGATGTTCTTGTTGCTACCCATAACAATGTAAATAAGTCACGACCAGCCATATCTGTACCGAATAAGAAGTAAGGTGTTTCTGTATAACCTTTATATTCAGCATAATTTAAGATTAAATTGTAAGAGTAATATTCTTCTCCTGCTACAATTACACTTTCATTTCTTGCAATAATTTTCTTGATTGGACAAGCATCAGGGAATAATTTACCCTCAGGATCCACATTATTAGGATCATCATAAGCTTGACAATCAGCTCCATAGCTATCAATTAATTCATAATAATCAACTGCTGAGAATGCTAATATTTCTTTATCAGATAAAGCAGCTCCGTAGTTATCATATCTAAATTCAGCTAATAATAATTCACCATTTTGTCTTGAGAAAGTTCCCGATGAAAACTCATCTTCAACATCATATTCAAATTCTGATAATTCAAATCCAGAATATGAATAAATTGCTTCATCTTGTGAATCGTAATATACTTCAACAGTATCAAATACTATATAACTAGATACATCAGAAGAAACGAATTGAAGCTTAATTTTTGAACCAATTAATGATGGAGTTATACCAGTAACTGCATCTTCAAAATTAAATGTATATTCTCCAATGCCATCAGTATCAGTAATAGAACCAATAACTACATAATCTGAACTAGTAGTAGGTTTAACTAATACGTTTAACGTAACATCTTCACCAATTATTTCATTTATATTAATTTTCACTACTGGATTTTGAGACATAGTTACCCATAAAACTTCTTCAGAGAATATAGATAAATAGTCAAAATTAGATGTTACTCTCATAACATTTTCACCAGCTTGACATAATTCTGAAGCCTCAGTACATCCTTTTATATAATTTTTTAATGTTCCATCAACGATATATTCAGATTCATACCCAATAGGGAATCCAAGTCCTGTTTCAGGATCAATTGTAGAAAGATCGACTGGTTGATCTTCTTTAAAAGAAGTTCCGTCAAATAGTCCGAAATTTTCAACAACAGGCATACGTGGAGGTAAATTAGAAAATTCTGGAATTACTAAAGTATAGTTTTTAGTACTAAGTAGTGGGAAAATAATTGTCCCTAATACAATTAAGAATAAGATTGAAGTAGCAATAACGTTTGATCTGTTTTTCCCAAATCTAATCATTGCATCTTTGAAATAACCTATTGGCTTAGTATCAAATTTCTTATCATAAATTTTTTCTTCAGCTTGAACGAATCTAAAGTCCTCTGAAGTTAAATTTCTTTTTTCATCAGCCACTATTTTCTCGCCCCCATTCTAATTCTTGGATCAACAATACCATAAGATAAATCCACTAATAATACTGCGAATAGAGTAATAATAGTATAGAAAGCAGTTGTTGCTAAGATTACATTGTAATCATAACTACCAGCTAACATCGCTCTTAAGAATATTCTACCTGTTCCAGGAACAGAATAAATTCTTTCAATGATAACTGATCCACTTAAAAGTCCTACGAAAGAGAAAATAATTCCAGGTACTAATGGTACCATTGAATTTCTCATTGCATGTCTAATAACTGCTTGTTTTCTAGTAAGACCTTTTGTTCTTGCTAATAATAAGAATTCTGAAGTTAATACCTCAGTTAATTCTGCTCTTGTTACCCTTGTAAGTCCTGCAATTGCCGCAAAAGACAATCCAAGAACAGGTAATATTAATCCTTTAAATTGAAGCCAGAAGTCTTCAATATCATTTGCTGGGAATTGCGTTGGTAGCCACTCTAGTTGATACCCTAAAAGCATCAATAACAATGTCATAACAACAAAGTTCGGAATAGAAATAAACACCATTACCCCAAATGATATTAGATTATCTACCCAAGTATTTTTTCTAAGTGCTGCAATTATTCCAAGTACAAATCCAATCGGAATGTAGAAGAATAAAGCAATTAAGTTTAGTTGTAACGTTACAGGTATTCTCTCTTTTAACACATCAAATACAGGTACATTTACAGCTACACGTGTTGAATAACCCCAGTTCCAATCAAATACAACATTTTCAACCCAGCGAAAATATTGCACAACTATTGGTACAGGTTCATAAATTCTAAATTGATAATTATCAGAACTGTCTACTTCAAGTTTAGCCCAACAGTTAGAGCAAAACTCAACTTCACCATCTCTGATAGATTGAACTTCAGTAGGATCGTCAATAACTCTTTCAGTCATATAACCATCTGCTACTTGTCTAGCATAATAGATACCACGCGCCTCTTCAGTTGTAGGCGGGTATTCTGGAGCTAATTTTAGTAACGTATAGTTTAACGATAAAATTGTAATTAATACAATAAAAATCCATACAGTTCTTACGATTATATATTTTACCATAATTGTAAGTAGTATAATAAAACGTTTGTTTTATCATACACTCCTTTCTAAAAATTTTATATTCATCTCCAAAGATTCATGTTTATATTGATAAACTCTTCAAGAGGAATTGATATATTTCGTCGTGTATATCATCTATAATCTTGAAGTGTTTACCGGCTCAATTTCTTGAACTGCACAACAAAGAATCATAGAGTTTTCTTTCGAGATTAATGCATAATACACAAGTGAAAACCCTTTCACGAGTGTTTTTGCGGTTTTAAGTATAAAAAAACTTCACACAAATTTTCCCTTAGTATGAAGTGTATAAGAAACATAATATTTTTCAGTTATTATATAACTTTAACCATTTAAACAAAACTGAATAAATAATTAATTTTTTCTTTACCAATTAATACTAATCTATTTTTGAGATACATAAAGCCAAATATAAATATATATTCGACTTTATTAATAATCTCAATATAATTTTTTAAACAAATAACAAGCAAACCACTCGCACAATGCAAATGGTTTGCAAGTCAAATTTTAAATATAATCCTGTTTAAATATATTTATATATTATGAAGCAGCAGGATATGTAATTGTATAAGGTGAAACATATGCAGGAACAACAGCAGGAGTAGAGAATTCTAATTCTAATTCCAATCCGCCAGTAAATGTAACAACGATATAGTAATCAGTATCAGCAGTAAGTACTGTGATAGCAATTGCATCTAAATCAGTGAAATCTACAGTTCCAACAACTGAATCATCTTCATCTAAGTAAACAACAACAGTAGCAACAGTATCAAAAGTATCTTCGATATCTACTGCGAATGTAGCAGTAACAGTTGTAGCAGCAGTTTCAGATAATTCTGCGAAATCAGAAGTCATAACTTTAACTTCTCTTGTAGTAGCATCACTATAAGTGAATACAACAGTATGTTCAGTTTGTCCGTAAAGACCAGTAACTTCGATTGCAGTTAAATCACTGAAATCTACAGTTCCACCAACTACAGTTGCACTTAATATAGTTTGAGTGAATGCATCATGATGAACTACTGATAATGTAGCAGTATCAACAGTAACTTCGTCGATAGTGAATACAGCAGCAACTTCAGTTGTGAAGTAAACCATTTCATCTACAGTAATATCACCAAAGTTAATTACTAGAACATATTCTGTATTTTCAACTAAACCAGTAATAATATAGTTATCCATTTCATCAACTAAGTAACTTTCAGTAGCAACTAATAAAGTTGGAACTTCCATGTCACCGTCAACATCGTAAGTAACAGCATATAATTCATAAGCATAACCAAGACCAGGATAATCTGCAACAACGTAATCAGCATTTAAAGTTAAATCGATAATTGCAAAGTCTAATGTAGTAGTTACATCAGCAGCATCTATAACGATAATTTCAGGTGTAACGAAATCTTGAGCTTCAATAGCAACAGATTTAGTCATACCATCAACAGTAAATACGATAGTGTAATCTAAGTAAGTATCTAATCCAGTAACTAATACTAAGTCAAGGTTAGAATAATCAACATCAACAGTAAGAACTTCAACATCATCAGCGTCATAAACAACAGCGTCAGTAATATCTCCTACTAAGTCTTCATGTAAATCAATACTTAATAATGTATAGTAATCTGAATAAACAGGTTCACCGAATTCCATTAGAGATAATGTGCTAATAGCAACATATCCATAAACGTCACCAGTAAATTCTAATTCTACATAATAAGTAGTATCAAGAGCTAAACCAGTAAATGTAATATCTTCAAGATCAGTGAAGTCTATAGCAGTATAATCAACACCAACTTCTAAATATTCCCAATCAGTGTTCATTAAGTAAACAGCTTCTAAATCTCCAGTATATAATTCAGCAAGTTCGATACCGAATGCTGCATTATCAAAGTCAGAAACTTTATCATCTAAATCAACGTCATCAGTAATATCAGTTGTACCTTTATCATCGATTCTATCAAATATAGACCATGCACTAGGCATATAGAACCAAGGAGCTATAGTTGTACCAGTTTTAGTATCATCAGCAACATAACCAAATTTAATATTAACTTGATAATCTCCACCAGGAGTTAATCCAGCAATCTTAACAATACCATCAGAATCTGTAGGTAAAGCAACATTAGTTAATTCGTCAGCTAAATCAATATATCCAGCATTAGTAGCACTGTCCCATACTTGAAGAGACCATGTGATATTTTCAAATCTTATATCTTCGAATAAATCAATTTCAAATTGAACTGTACTAGGAGTCCATACAAAGTTAGTAGCAGCAGGCACTTCAGCTTCAGCACCTTTATCTAAGTAAATTTCACCATTTAATACAGATGAAATTGCATCGAATGACCACATTTGGTTATATGCAACACCTAAATATTCATATTGAACTTGAATTTCAGCTTGAGATGTATCAATACCCCAGTTTAATGTAAATCCACCTCTATTATCAGAGCTATAAGTATCTAAGAAACTTGCAGCGTCTAATGTAGAACCAGAAATCCCACCAACAGACATATCGAATTCTCCAACCATCATAAAGTCATAATACATTCCAGGGAATGGTTTTGGATGGATTGAGAAAGTAACTTTAACAAATCTGTCTTCATCTTGGAAGTTTGCTTCATAAGCAGTTTTGATCCACTCAAGAGCTAAATCCCATGAATCTGAGTTACTATAGTTATTTAATTCAATGTGAATTTCAGTCCATGCATCAGTAGTACCAGCAACGATATCACCGTCTTCAATTAGTGTATCAACAGCTAATAAGAAGTAAGCATGTGCAGCATCAGCATTAAATCCGTAAGTACTTGGAGATAAACCTTCTTGAACAGATTCTCCTTGAGGAGTTAATCTATAAGGAATACCTAACTCAGCATCTACTAAGTAAGCTTCAGTGAAATAGAACATGTTAGAAGTTCTAGTTTTAAGAACGTCTTCAGCAAGAACTTGTCTATCAATAGCGTGATACATTGCCATTTTGAAGTCTTCTAATGCTAAGATTGGTTCAGGAATCCATGAGCTATCAGGGAATAATTCTCTTTGAGCTTCTTCAGTTCCTAATCCGTTAATCATAATTCTATAAGTAGTAGCACCAGGAACTTGTTTAAGACCTGGATGGTTTTCATAAGTTTCAAATTCCGCAGTAGGAACAGAAGCTCCTTCTAATTTACCAGCGTTGAATTCTTGGAATGCAACAGCAGAATCTTCGATTACAGCATATGAATATCCTGTATAGAAGTATAAATCAGGACTATGGAATAAGTCATTTTCTTTGTAACGTAACACTTTGTCAGCTTCGAAGTAATCTACATAGTAAGCACCATGATAAGCGATTGTATCTTCAGAAGTTCCGTAAGGGTTAGTTTCTTCACCTTCGATATTAGCTTCGAATTCATCGAATAACTCAACATTGATTGGAGTCATAACGAATGAAGATAAGAAGTATCTAATATTCCAGTCAGACATATCATTAATGAATTGGAATTCAATATTTCCATCAACTACAGAAAGACCAACTTCGTCCCATGTAGCATCTCCATCAAGATATTCTTGAGCCATATAGATAGCATTAGTTGAAGATAAGAAATCTCCACCACCAGAAACAGCTCTGAACCATTCTAAATCTAACGCTAGTTTAAATGTATCAATAAAATCTTCAGCAGTAATTGCTTCATGTCCACTAGGTAAGTTAGAAGTATCAGTATCTGGATGATATTTCCAAACTAGGTCATCACGTAAAGGAATTTGCCAAGTTTTAGAAACTAATTTACCAGAATCAGTAGTAGTTGAATCAATAGGAATTGGAGCTCCAGATGCCATTGAAGGCACTACAGCATAACCAGTTTTGTCAGCGTTAAATTCATAAGAATATAATGCGTCATAATAGTTAGCCATTAAATCACTATCTGTAGAAGTGTCATATAACCATTGGTTAAATGTACCAGGATTTGTACTAATAGTAGTTCTATAAGTATATTCTCCTTCGTTTCCGAATTCACCGTCATCCATTAATACAGTAGAGTCATCAGCACTCATCGTACCAAATGCAGTACCATATCCCATAACAGCGATATAATTATCTACAGGTAATTGTAGTCTTGAACTATATAAAGCAAATGATCCACTTGCAAATAATGGGATCCCCGCAGCCATATTGTTCATTAAATATTTTTCTGCAGCTGCCATGAAGTCAAGTCTCAACTCAGGGTCAGCAAATTTGTAGTTGAAGAATCCAGTAGCTTCTGTTAACGCTACATCAGCAGCAATAACTGTGATAACACGTGAAGCTGTAACAGTTTCACCATCTTCATCAGTAATTGAATATGTTAATGTATACGTTCCAGCTGTAGTAATATCTACAGTCCCAGAAACAGTAATGCTAGATGTAATGTCACCATCTTCTTCATCAGTAGCAGTAACGCCAGTTGCATCATTAAATGCAGCGTCAATGTTAATACTTGCGTCTGTAACACCAGCAAGTACAGGAGCGTTATTATCCGGTACAGGTGGTTCATCTTCTGACTTACAAGCAGCTAACGTTAAAGTTAGTCCTAAAGCAGCCAGAATTATAAATAATTTTTTCAAAATTTGTTCTCCTCTCGTTTCTTTTTTATAGTCGTTTACCTTAAATATTATAAATTCCATGTATTAATTTGCGCATCAACAAATATTCTTCAGATATCTTAAAAATCCAATTCTTAAAATAATCGTTAAAGCGAAAACAATAATGGTAAATACAACATAAAAGTAAACTAATACTTCGCTAAATTATATCATACATTTTCGACTAAGTAAAGAGGTAAATGCTATTCAACAATGTAAGCGATTTAGCAATTTAAAGTGCTATATATGAGTTATTGTACATATATGGTCATATACTAAAACTGTGTATAATAGCCATTGTTGTCTATGTATTTTTTTTATAGTAGTCATTCTTTTCTATATATATAAGGAAAAAATCAACCGAAATATTTTTTGCAATAAATAGAAAAAAAATAAATATGGGAAATTTCTTCTAAAAACAAGTTTAAAATGAAAAGTATATATAGTCTGTTTTTAAGGCACTAAATTTTCAATTTTTATAATAGTAATCTTACTAAAAATTATGGAAATTCAGTATAGAATAATCTGTTTTTATCTTTTTTTTATTTATCAAAATAATCGACTTTTAATAACTTTTCACATAGTTCATAATACTCTGTTGCATATAGAATAATTTCTTCATTTTCTTCTTCTTCTAAATGTGAAATATTAATAAGTTCAATACCATTAAAAATAGTGAAATCTTTGAAATAAACTATTGTTTCATTCTCATATGAAAAAATATCATTTCCAACATAATAAGAATAGTTTCCATCTAGGTTAAATAAATTAACAATTGTAGGTACAAAGTCAAATGAACTTGTTAGTTTTGTAACCTCTACATGTTCTATATTATTAGCCCATATATACATTACTCCTCTACTTTTTTCATATTGTTCTTCAATTCCTTTATACTCCATATAATCATCTTGATCTAATGCATATGGATAGTGATCATTTGTTAAAACTATAACAGTGTCATCTAAAATGCCCTTTTCTTCAAGATAGATAAATAAATCTCCTATTAATACGTCAGTCTCCATTTGAGAAGCAACAAATAGTTTTATTGATTCTGGCATAGTATCACCATAATAATTATCTACTTCATCATAATGTTTTGCTACTGCTAGATTAGACATCTCATATGGAGAGTGGCCTGAAATAGTAAGAATAGAACTAAAGAATTTTTCTCCTTCGGGGATAGAGAAGTCTAAGGTCTTTTCAAAGAATACTGAATCATATCTTTTTTCAGTTTCACTTAATCCAAGTTCATGTTGTCCATAAAAATTATCATATCCAAGTCCACTATAAACTAGTTGTCTAGTATAAAATTCCTTATAGTTGTTATGGAATCCAGCTGTTGCATAGTCTTCATTATTAAATAACGTAGCTAATGATTCACTATAATTATTTCCATTATAAACATAGCATGTAGGTCCATCATTAATTGAAGGAATAATTGATGTATTAAATATTATTTCTGAATCACAAGTTGTTCTAGGGAATACTGGTGTAAAGTGATTTTGAAGGTCAATTCCTTCAGATTTAAGTCTATATATGTTTGGAGTTAGTTCTTCATTTACAGCAATACTATCAAAACTTTCACCAATAATGAATATTAAATTCTTACCTTCAAATATTCCGGTATATTCATTATCATTATGCAATTTAATATTATTTTCATAATAGTTATCAATATATTCAATATCTCTTTTCGTAGTAAATGAAGGGGTTAATGTTTCAGCACCATCTTTTACTAATAGATTTAATGTTCCAAATCTCGAAACAAATTTTTCTCTTGAAAATGTAGAAGAATACAAATAATGATCACTTAGGTGAAGTCTTGCTAAATTAACCGGAAATTGTGCATTCAAATTAATAAGGACAAATAGAATTATTAAATAAGGACTTATCAGCTTCAAATTTGGTAATGAAATTTCTAAATGTGATCTATTTTTCGGTATTAAATATATTGCTAAAATAACTAAAGTAACTAAAATAATATATGCGTGTAAAAATGTAAATTCATACATGCCATCTGCGAATTCTAGCCCTTCATTAACGGTTCCATACTCTTTAAAACTAAAGAAATCACTAAAAATTCTATAATAATAATCTTGTGCAAAAACATAAGAACCATAAAATAATATGAATACAATATCAAATATCTTACTTATAGTTTTTGGTAGAATTAAAGAAAATATCGTTACAAGAAAAATCATGAATAATATTGAAAATATATATAGATAATTAAAATCAAGCTTATTTTCTATTAAAAATCCGAATTCCAATAAGATAACAAGAAAGAATATATATGATTTATCCTTATACTTCATAAATACATCTTTTAATACAACTATATCTTTGCATATGATATATCCTATAATTGCTAAAGATAAGAAGAAAATTAGCCATACTAAAAACAACTCAATAATGTCATTGCTTCCATCTTGTAGGAAAAATACCAATCTAATAAGTAATAGCATTGATAGGCCCCACATCATAAATCTTGTAATTTGTTTTTGACTAAGTTCCATATTATACACTCCAAACTATCTTATGTGTAAGTACATTATAACAAATTTACTAATATTACTCCATTTTTTTATAGATAATTAACCATAAATACTGACATATAAATTATGCAAATAAAAAAAACTCCGAATCGAAAGTATAACCTTAAAACAGACACAAAAAAGAAAAGAGTCATATTAGATGAGAATCTAGTA
>LGVF01013154.1_pt1 | contig 15557 bp, 10 predicted proteins | sample 469901 | NCBI WGS metagenome assembly LGVF01 (sample SAMN03893561, study PRJNA290197) | marine sediment metagenome | material: sediment; isolation source: combined push core samples #3730, #5133, and #5579 collected at Hydrate Ridge | place: Pacific Ocean: Hydrate Ridge
TGATTTTGTGTTTTGGCAATGAAACTTGAAATTGGGAAAAACAAAAAGATGTAGATGCGTTACCTGATTCCCGGTTTCAGCATTCGTATTCAATTCGATAATGCACGTTTTTTTAACCTAAAGTAAACGGTTCAAGGTTCAAGGTTCAAAGGTTATAGTCTGCTGATATGCTTAATTTTATTCATAGCGGTTGAGGTGTGACTCAGATTCGCCTCTTTCACCCATTGGGTGAAACGTAACATTTGTGCCTGGCAACGTGTTTTCCTTTTGTTAACAGCCAGTTAGGTCGTTTCAACCCAGAACCGTGAACGCTGAACCGTTCAACCTGGGTTACATGTGGCCGTACAGAGATATGGCAATACTTTGTACCGTGATTCGGCAATGAGAATGAGAGGGTATGGACATGAGATATGATGGAGATGACAGAGTGGTCTTGACCTTGGATGCCGGGGGCACGAATCTTGTTTTTTCGGCAATAAAGGGAGAAAAGCAGATAGTGAAGCCCATGAGCCTCCGATCGCGTGGAGATAATCTGGAATTGATCTTAAAGTCCATAGTTGATGGATTCAATAAAGTTCAGGCTGAACTTGCAGAGAAAGCAGCAGCCATTAGTTTCTGTTTTCCTGGCCCCGCTGACTATGAACGGGGGATCATAGGTGATCTGGTAAACCTTCCTTGCTTTCGCGGAGGGATTGCCTTGGGGCCGATGCTTGAAGATATTTTTCAAATACCGGTGTTTATTAATAATGACGGGGATCTTTTTGCCTATGGTGAGGCAATTGCGGGCCTTCTTCCTGAAATCAACGGCCTGCTCAAATCCCAGAAAAGCCCAAAAAAGTATCAGAACCTGTTGGGGGCGACCTTTGGTACCGGTTTTGGTGGAGGAATAGTAACCAGGGGCAACCTGTTGAGGGGAGACAATTCTGCTCAGGGAGAGATAAACAGGATGAGGAACGCTCTCTATGATGAATGCACTGTTGAAGAAAGTGTGAGCATACGGGGAGTAGAAAGGGTCTATTCACGGGAAGCAGGTATTTCAATAACAGAATGCCCGTCGCCAAAAGAGATCTTTGACATCGGTCTGGGCAAAAGAAGAGGATGCAAAAAAGCTGCTGTTAGGGCCTTTGATGAGTTGGCAAGGGTCGCGGGTGAAGCGCTTGCTGCGGCAGTAACCCTGGTTGACGGGCTTGTAGTCATTGGCGGAGGGCTTTCTCGGGCATACCCTCTTTTTCTGCAAAACATGGTTGATCAGATGAATAAGAAATACAAAACCATGGCTGGATCGTTCTTGGAGCATCTGGAAGTTGAGGTATTCAACCTGAACAGCGAGGATGATCGAAAGAGGTTTGTAGAAGGCAATCCCCGTGAGATTACGGTTCCCTTCAGCCATCGCAAGATCAAGTATGACCCCTTGAAGCGCGTTGGAGTTGGGATAAGTAAGCTGGGAACTATGCGCGCGGTTTCAATCGGCGCTTACACCTTTGCCCTGAGCAGACTGGATATGGATGTCAAATAGGGCTCCCTGTCCAATCTCCCAGGCCCTTTTGCTATGCGCTTTGATCCGCCTTTTCTGTCCCATGACCTTACCCATCCACCAAACGTCTTTCTTTAGATAAATATGCGCCAGACCATTGAATTCCTCGGCTTGTGACGTGTTTCCTTTTACCAGCCACGCTTCTGCCATGTAATAGTAGTTTTCGCCGTTTGTGGGATTAAGACTCATGGCCCTCTCAAGGACGCTGATACCGTCGTCGGTCTGTCCCTGTTCCAACAGCATCCGGCCCTGGTCAGTTAATCTAAAGGATGCCAGGGCCCGTGGGCCGGGCTGTGGAGGCGGGGCCGGTGGTTCCTCGGCCAACTCAGGCGCTGGAGGCAGGCTCTCGATAGGCGAAGGGGGTACGGCAATCGGTGTGGCACAGCCTGAGAAGGTTAGGCCCAGTACTCCCATGGTCAGGATCAGGGTCCACTTAGAAACCTTGAATGACATCTCTGAACTCCTCTATGATCCGGTTGAATCGACCCACCTGTTGGTGGATGGGACATTCGCTATCGGGTACATTACCCGCCAGGAAAAACTCTTCCCTTGGTTCGGGACATTCTCTGTCGAGGGCCAATTGTCCGTTTTGAGAACAGACAACCCTTTTTACCACGCCTGGTGGCATTTGAAACCAATTGCCTGAAATATGTTGCGGAATGGCCTTCATGAGGTCGGCCCATACGGGCAGGGCAGCGGCCGATCCTGTGGCATGGATCGACTCTCCGTCGTCAAAACCGACCCACACAAGTGCCAGAATATCCGGAGTATATCCAACAAACCATGCATCCTTATAGTTATTTGTCGTGCCCGTCTTGCCCGCAACCGGAAAGGATATACCCATGTGACTAAGCGAGCGTGCGGTTCCTGACGTTACCGCACTGCGTAGCATAGAACTCATGATAAAGGCTTTCGCAGGAGAGATGATACGTTCGATGGTCATGTGTCTCCGTTTCAATACGTGTCCGTTTTCATCCAACACCTCTTTCAAGGACAATGGGTGCGGCAGCACACCGTCAGCGGCAAAGCAACAGTAGGCCCGGGCTAACTCAAGGGGGATCACCTCATAGGCTCCCAGGGAAAGGGATGGCAAGGGTTGGGCCGGCGTTGAAAAGCCCAATGCCTTTACTGTGCTGACAACACGATCCAGCCCCACACGCATGGCCAAGTCGACTGTAGCTATGTTGACCGATTTTGCTAAGGCATGTCTCAAGCATACACGATCTTCGGACATGGGCTCATAGTTTCGGGGCTGCCACACACTTCCGCCTACGACGTAAGATCTGGGCTCGTTGGACAATATGGAAGCAGGCGTGAAGACATCCAACCCAGTCACGAACACGAAGGGTTTGAAAGCGCTTCCTGGTTGCCGCCGGGCCTGGGTAATTCGGTTGAATTGGCTTACGCCATAACTTCGGCCTCCCACCAGAGCCAATATGTATCCTGTCTTGGGCTGTATGACGATAATGGCCCCCTGGAGTCTTTTCTCCGGTTTTGGACGCTCCAAGCCCGGATTTGATCTTTCCAGACGGGCTAACCCTTTCAAGAGGGCTCTTTCCGCTGCTACCTGTACCTGACTGTCAAGGGTCGTGTATATGGAGAGTCCCTGACTGGATAGTGTTTCGTGGGTATAAAAGTTGGCAAGCTGTTTGGACAGGTAGTCAATGAAATATGGGGCCCTGTTCCCATATACGGTCAAGTCGACCGTCTCTATTGGTGATGTCAATGCTGTATGGAGTGCCTCTTCGGAGACCCACCCGTGCTTGTGCATGGCACGCAATACCGTATTTCTCCGATCTATGCACCGCTTTTTTTTCATACAAGGCGAATAATAGTTAGGGGCCCTAATTAGGCCGGCGATGACAGCCGCTTCCGTGACAGAAAGCTCGGCCACAGGTTTTCCAAAGTAGAAACGGGATGCTTCGCCAACCCCATTGATGGAAACCGAGCCGTTCTGACCCAGGTAGATTTCATTGAGATAAATCTCCAGGATCTCGCTCTTGTCATACATAACCTCCATGGTGACGGACATGAGCAACTCTTTCATCTTGCGGGAGAGGGTTCTCTTGGGAGTCAGGAAATAGCTTTTGGCCAATTGCTGGGTGATGGTGGACCCCCCTTGCCGTATGCCGCCGTGACGGATGTTGGTGTAAAGGGCCCGAAGCATGGCCTTGGGGTCGAAGCCATGGTGTTGGTAGAAGCGGCCATCCTCTGCTGCCAATATGGCAAAAATCAGATCTTGAGGAACCTGATCCAGGGACACGAGTTGCCGTCGTTCTCGGTCAGGTCCGAAAAAGAGCATGATCTCCTCCGGCTCCAGTTCCAGAATCGCCAGCGGTTCCCGATTGTCCAAACGGGTAATGGATGCTATTACATCCTGGAAGAATTCAATCCGTACGGGGAAGCCTTCCCGCTTTCGAGACGGCACCTGGAGGTCATGGAGATAGATATCCGCCCCGGATGAGGTTGTGCGTATTTCGCCCTTCCGCCCTGGTTTGTGGGGGACATCTTGGTATCCAAGGCGATGGATCGCTTCATCCAAGAGTGGGCGGTTTATATGTTGCCCCGGATACAGTAAGGTGATGTCAGAGAAAACCCTGGAGGGTATGCTCCAACGGCGACCCAGAAATCTCTTTTGGATCTGAGCCGAAAGGCAGCAGCAATACAGAACCAACCCCACTCCTATCAAGGCAAAAGACAGGGAGCTCCATACAAGTAACCGTTTCCATGCACTAGCGCTTATACGCCTTTTTTTCATCAAATTTCGCATGTTTCTGCTTTTGCTGCCGGGAATATCTCTTGCCACAATACGTACAATGTATCATAATATGGGCATCCTTCGTTCACCAGTTTACACTTTTTTCAAAAAAACGTGCATTATTGAATTGAACACGGATCTTGAAACTGGAAATTCGAAATTATGTAACGCATCAACATCTTTTTGTTTTTCCCAATTTCAAGTTTCAAATTTCATTGCCAAAACACAACATCAACAACGTGTAAACTACTTCTGAGATTTAATGAAGGATGCCATAATATGTTATACTTTAAGCTGTCATAGATTGAGCTTTTATCCTATGGTTCTGATTTTTCCAAACAGGCGTTCATTTCGCCTGGCTACGTACTATAAATTTGGAGTAGGCAAATTCCACTCAAGCACCTCCGGGAGTGTGAAGTGCAGACGGATGGGGCCGTTGGCTCTGCGTCAAGGCGGCGGTCTTAAAGGAAAACGTATGCATCGAAGGGGGAGAACGATGCCGGAACTGAGGACCAAAGATACCTCCGACACCCAATATAGGGCGCTGAAAGAGGCTCTCGGTTTTCTGGAGCGCAAGGGGATAACCGTGATTCTCGATAACGGGCGGGTGCGCGTGCAGCATTATTCTCAGGTAAGCTTGAACGATCTATGGGATAACAAGCAGCTTCTGACATCGCTTTTTACAGTCCGATCAGTTCACCAGCAAACGTTGAAGGCCTTCTTAAGAAAAAGGGGTGAAGAACCATTCTATATTGATTTGAAATCAATGAAGCGGGAGCAAGATACACCCACACAGAATGCCCAAGGAAAAAGGGGCAAGAAGAGGAGACGACCCAGGAAAAAACAGGAGCGTTCTCGACGATTTTAAGGCTATTCTGCCCCTGCAAACAGACGATCGATCTCTCCCCCCAACTCTGACTGAGCTTCCCACACTTGTTTTTGTCTTTGACGCAAAGTATCTGTATGAGTTCAAGCCACTACAGCCTATCGTCAACTTCTGCAAAAAGGGCAGATTCCCGTCTCGAATCTCCTATAGCTTTTCAGAAAAATACTTGCAAATTTGCGGGATGAATGGTTCTGGTAACCATGTGAAATTACGCTATAATGATGCGCAGTTTAACTCCGCAATCCGCAATCTCAAATCCGAAATACTATAATTGTGCATGGCATTGTTCAATATAGCAGCCTGCCTCTTTTGAATGTTTCAATTTCACCAAATATGAAATGGCTCTGTTATAGTCTTTTAGATTCATATAACTTATTCCCAAACATAACTTTAACTCTTCGCTCTCCGGAAAAAGCCGAACGCCTTCAGACAGGATCTTGACAGATTCCTCAAACTCCTTTCTCTTTTGTTTGATAATCCCTAAGCCCAAACAAGCTCGATGATTTGGATAATAACTCAATGATTTCATGAATAATCTTTCGGCGATTTCGTTTTTGTCCTTAATGGCCTCAACCTTCGAATAATCGCCATGGCTGAACGTCATCCCAAGCCTTGACAAAAAATCAGAATGCATTTCGAAAAACTCTTCTTTATCTATAAGGTCTACTGACTCCACGAAGTGATGTATATTATTATAGAATTCCTCTCTAAGTGTCTTTCCAAAGGCAAAAACCGTTTCTTGCGACAAATTCGAATCTGTTTCAAAGTAGCAAATACCTTCTATTTGCTTTAACCAGATATCGTCGGTGACATTGAATTTCTCTTGGAAATCCAAATAGAGCCTGGTCCCCGGATATATCTCAAGAATATATAGCACACAAATCAAGGGCTTTATTTGATGTATCAAGTCAATTGTATCTTGTATCGTTTCCCAGCTTTCTTCCGGGGAGCCGTATATGAAATAGGCCCGCGATAGAAGCCCATATTTATGGGTCAGGGCAAATGCTTTGTCAATTTGATCAGTTGCAACCTCTTTACTCAGCAAACCTCTTATTCTCTCAGAACCGCTTTCTACCCCATAGCTTATTTGAATACAACCCGCTTTTCGCATCCAATAAAATATGTCTTCATCAACATAATTGACCCTTGAGATGGCAACCCATACGATCTTTAGCTTTTTTTCAAGGATTCCCTTGCATATTTCTATCACTTTATTTTTGTTAATAGTAAAATTGTCATCTGAAAAATAGAAGAAAGTTACACCTCTATTGTGAAGCAGTTCCAAATGTCTGACAAAGTTTTCCGGAGAATGAAATCTTATCTTATGTCCCCAGAATTCCGGACTTCCACAAAAAGTGCATTTCCAGGGGCATCCCCGAGTAAATGCGATATGCTGATATTCAAAATATTTTGCCGGGATTGGCAATTCGTCAAGGTTTTGAATGGCTTCGGGGTCTTCTGTTCTTGTGATCTTTCCGTTTTTTCTGAAGGCTATTCCTTTGATATTGTCAATATCTTCATAGTTTTTTTCTTCTATAAGTTTTACTAAATTCAGGAAAGTGTATTCTCCTTCTCCTATAACAATGAAATCTACTTGTGGAAAATGTTTCAAAAAATGTTGCCACAAGAAACTCGCAGCAACGCCACCAAAAACGATTTTCACGTTGGGATCAATTTGCTTGGCTATTTGAGCAATCTCAATACCACCCCAACGATTTGCATTCAAGATGGAAAAGCCGATGATGTCGGGCTTATTCTCAACCAAAACCTTGGTAATCATTTCAGGCGTTTTATGGATATCATACCAATTCAATACTTCAACATCGTAATGATTCTCTTTCAAAACAGCGCCAACATAATATACTCCCATCGGCACTGCTTTTATGTCTTCTTCTTGAAATCGATCATAAAGGGGATAAGGATATATGAGTAATATCTTCATTCTTTTGACGCTCCCTCCCCGCAGCTTAGCGCTGGCTTTTGCCGTTCAATATGATACCTTTTTTTTTCTCAAGCCGCATATCAAGCTCCTTTAGTTTCTGAATTGCTCCTTCCAATCCATTAATTATTTCTTCTAACTTCTGATATTCCAGCCATAGATTCTGGTATCTCTCTCTTAGCCCCACGTTCTCCCGCTTTAATGTGTTAATGCTATGCTTTCTTGACTTCGTCTTAATGGTATCCTTTCTTAACCTCTCGTTTTCATTTCTCAACTTTCCGATGTTTTTCCTCAATTTATTGCACGTGTCTCTCAGTTCCGTAATTTTTGTCAAAAGAGACAGCAGATACTGAACATCATCTGTTTGGCCGCATTCGGGATCGAAAAAAGCATATTCCTGCAGGTTACTAAGTGCCTTCGTATAGTCCGGCATAGGATTTCTATGGTGTGAATACAGCAACGCGAGATGAAAAAGCGCGTTTGCCCTGGACGATGGGTCTGTTTTGCTTTCTACAGCCTCTTCCAGACGAGAAATCTCTATTTCAATGCTTTTGGTGTCCAAGTCAGGGTAAAAGGCAGGCTCTCTCACCCCTTCCTGTTTCACGACGCGGCATGAACTCAGAATTCCCATGCAAATAAATAAAAGAAAGACAGCCCGATATCCCATCCTCAAAACTTGCGTTGGTCTCATAAGTCTCCGCTATTTCGGAAGTCCACAGCTTGAAATGCTTGCAGTTCCTGATCAGGCCCCTTGTCTTCTGCGGTCCACAACGAACACACTACCAGGAAGAGATTTGGCATGTTCCTTGAGTTCAGCAGCAATCTCCCCGATTTCGATTTGATTAATTTTTCCCCTCTGCTCGTTTGTGACGACAGCAATGGAAATCGTCATGAATGGAAAGCACATTTTTTTGCCCTGACGCGTTTTCGAAACGATATGCCCATTTGCTCTGTCTTCAGGATCGTAGAAATCGCCAACCTGATTGTCAAACTCCTTGATAATGGCTTTGCAGACTTCTTCGCACTTTTGTGGAGTTGTAATAATCATAAAATCATCCCCACCGATGTGTCCAACAAAATCATCGCCTGAACCGTATCTTGCAGTTTCCTTTTCGATTATTGTAGCTGTGGCTTTTATGAGCGTATTGCCTCTTGTGTAACCATACCGGTCATTAAACGCCTTAAAGTTATCCAGGTCAATCAGACAGAATGCCACTTGCCTGCCTGCGTCGAGCCGTTTCTTGAGCACGTTTTCGATTGCAATACCCCCGGGCAGCCTTGTCAAAGGACTTGAATCCAGATACATCTCTTGCAGTCGGGCCAACTCTTGGGCCATTTTGCTGAAGGCGTTGGCAAGTTCACCAAATTCATTCTGGGTTTTGACGCACGGGACATAATCAAATTTGCCTTTTGATATTTGTGTTGTTGCAAGCTTGAACTGGCGGATGGATCTCGATATGTTGCGAGTAATCAGCAGTGCAGCACTGACACCGAGGAGGATACCAAAAATAGATAATAGAGCCATAATTTGAGCCGTTTTCAATCCGACACTAGCGGCCTCCAGCATTTCCCTGTCTTGATTCTGTTTTGCGTCCAAGATCATCTCTTGAATAACTATAATCAGTTGATCCAGCTTGCTTTTGATTTTTGCATCATATTCCTTTGCAAGTGGAGTAGAAGGATTCCTTAAGTGCTTCAACCCCTCTGCATAGAGATGATTAAACTCACTGTGAAGAGAAGCCAATTGTTCTGCAGGAATGTTTTTTCGTTCCGGAAGTGACCGGATCTCACCAACGATCGTATCGAATTTCTTGCTTTTCTGCCAGAACAGTTCAAGCATCTCCTGGCTTTCCAGGATCACACAGCGGCGGCCATACGATTCCTGAGCCACAAGGTTGTCCACCATATCGTTGCCTAATCTTATCAGAGCCATATGGTTTTCAACGATATTCTCGTTGATTTTGTTGACTTTGCTAAGGCTTAGAAAAGAAGAAACAGCTATTAGGACGATAACCAAAACAAGTGGCACATATCCTATAACCATTTTCGTTGCAATGTTGAATTTCAGAAAGCGGTCCACGAACAGAATCCTCTGCAGTATTTCCATGAGATTAAGGGCTCGGCAAAAAATAACTTCACCTCTAATTATCAGCAAGAATCATGCTGAATCAAAGACTCACGCATTTTCCGTTAATCTTCAAATAGTTATCTCGTGGCAACCAAGAGCCGGACTTAAGATATGTGGGTAAAAAAGGTTATAAATTGTGACAAAAAACACTACTTATGAGTAAAAGACTACTTATGAGTACTATTCAGTCACTCAACAGTCCTAAGTTCTTCGAGCTTTTCTTGCTGCTCACCTGCTGTGAGCTTTCTACCCAACAAAAAAGCCGCGAGCGCACATCATCCATTCTTCGATGAAAGCCTTCGTGGCTTGATTGAAGCTCCACGCAGCAAGTTGCGGGGTTAGCGCTCGCTTTTACGCAGAGCAAATAGTCCACGGACCACTGGTTTCAGCCGCAAGTGGCTTCTGCCGCCCTTTTCTGAGACTGTACATCGTATTATCATATCCGTCAATTTGAAAAGGACAGCTCGTATTTTCTCAATAACCCGTGAGCGGGCTCCGTTTCAGGGGATTTCCCCGAACTTTTTGAGGAGTTACGACAGCTCGTCATAACAGCAGGAATCTGTTTCGATTTGACGCATAACCCTTTCTTCCTTATATTGTCCCAAAATGAAAGCATAATGGTAACCGTTCACAGGTTCGGGCCTGCCCTGGCGCGACTTGATGTGCATTCCCGGCACGATCGCGCAGAATGTTACGCTATGAGTTTCTACACAATGGGCCAGGGAAGCCAGGCCTGGGCCAGGGTTCACCGTTCAGGGTTAGGGAACAGACTGAAAATGGACCCCCGAAATTTTCGTAAAAAATGCGGTTTTGCCACAACATTGCCAAGTGCCATGTTCCAGACCCGCCCGCCTCGCCTGTCATGTACGGAACGGGCATATCGCAAGAGGTCGGCAATGGCGGGCAGGTTCGTGGGGGTGTGGAAGCGGTCGGTTTTCCTCTACAAAACGTTTACAAAATGGCGTATGGTGATGAGAATACAACCTTTGAACCCCTGAACCTTTGAACCCGTGAACGGTTACGTATAATGTTTATCAAATCTGCAGGAGGATCTTGTAGCTTTTACATGAAACCATTGGGGCATTGTATTGCCGATCTGCTGAAGATGATCCCGCGTGAGAAGGGACGGATCAACTGTACCGGACTGTCAGGGTCTGAGCGCGCCTATGTCCTGACCAGAGCCTATCTTGATCTTAGACGTCCCCTTTTTGTGGTGTGTGCGACCGCCAAAGAGGCTGAAACAATTGCCTCAGATATTCGTTTTTTCTCTCAAGATAGCCGCATCCCTGTAATCACGTTTCCACCCTACGACATTCTCCCTTTCAAGCCTGTGGCCTATCATCCGCAAACAGCATGCAAGCGCATAGAAACGCTGTATCGGATGCTGACCGACTCTCAGCCTCCCGTTGTCATAACCACAGTCTCTGCCCTTTTGCAAAAGGTGATCCCCAGGCAGGTGCTGTCCCTGTTTGCGGAATATGTTCTTGCAGGCGAGCAGATTGATCGGGACACCCTTGTCAAAAAGCTGATCCAAGGTGGATATCAGGAGACAGTCCTGGTGGAGGACCCCGGGGATTTCGCCATCCGGGGTGGGCTCATTGATTGCTTTCCACCCCTTTATCCTGATCCAGTCCGCATCGAGTTCTTTGGTGACACGATAGAATCGCTAAGAACATTTTCAGCGGCAGACCAGCGTTCACTAAAACCCGTATCTGAGGTCACACTTCTTCCAGCTACAGAGACTGTCCTTGATCCCTTAGAGATAGACCACATTGTTGAACGGGTTCGCAAACAGGGCCAAACCCTCAAGATGCCTTATATGCGTATTGAGGAGATCGTAGAAAAGCTCAGAAACCTGGATCAATTTCCGGGGATCGGAGGGCTCATATCACTCATCTACCCCTCACTGGATACACTATTAGATTATGTGCCAAGACATGCCTTGCCGGTCCTGGTCGACCCTGGCTACGTTGAAAAGCTTGCCCTTGAAACTCAAGAAGCCGTAACCAAGAGCTATCTTTCGGCCTGTAGTGACACCCAAGTTTGTGTTGAACCTGAAGACCTCTATCTTAGCTGGCCCGAAATAGATGCCGAACTTGGCCATAGGCCTCACCTTGTTTTCAGGATGATTCCCGTGGCAGACACGGCTGCTGCGACCCTGAACCTCACAGTTGAAAAAAATGATCTCATCGCCCAACAACTCAAGGCACGATCCGGCAGTGTGCGTGTTTCGGGGAAAGGGAGCGATCAAACCGAGGACCTGACGAGGCCTTTGATAGAGTGGATCAACCATGCCCTCGAATTTGGCATAGCTTTGTACATGGTTTGCAATACAAGAAAGCAGGCTGAGCGCCTGCTGGGGCTACTCGGGCCCCATGGTGTCCACGCGCACCTTCTTGAGGCCTTCCCCGGATATGATCATTGTAAGAATTCTGCGTGTATTTGCCTGGGTGAGCTTTCCTCTGGGTTTGTCTGGGCCCAGGAAGGCCTGGCTATCATTACTGAAAATGAGATCTTTGGTCACAGTCGCAAGCGAGCGAGGTTCCCAAAACAAGGAGTACGAACACGCTGGCTTGCCTTTGAGGATTTGAAGGCAGGCGATCCCATAGTTCACATAGAGCACGGTATTGGCCGATATAATGGCCTTGTCAAACTTGATGTGGCAGATATTACTAATGATTTCCTGGTCATAGAATACAGGGACGGTGACAGACTCTACCTCCCGGTTGACCGTATGAACTGCGTGCAAAAGTATGTGGGCGTGGGCGTGGATGGTATGGGTCCCCGTTTGGATAAGATGGGCGGCAAATCGTGGGGACGGGTAAAGGATCGGGTAAAAAAATCAATCCGGAAGATGGCCGGGGCGCTTCTGAAGCTATATGCCTGGCGCAAGGTCCAAAAAGGACATGCATATTCACCACCTGACCGCTACTTTCGAGACTTTGAGGCCGGATTCGAATACTCCGAGACACCGGATCAGGATCGGGCTATAGAAGAGGTCATGGCCGACATGGAATCACCTGTGCCCATGGACCGGCTGGTTTGTGGTGATGTGGGTTACGGAAAGACCGAGGTTGCTCTGCGTGCAGCCTTTAAAGCGGTCTGGGACCACAAGCAGGTGGCGTTTCTGGTCCCGACGACAGTCCTTGCTGAACAGCATTTTCAGACCTTTAAAAAGAGATTTGAAGCCTACCCCGTCATCATCGAAAGCCTAAGCAGGTTTCGCTCTCCAAGCCAGCAGCGAGCCATCGTAGAAAGAATAAGGCAAGGGCAAGTGGATATTGTCATAGGGACTCATCGTCTGTTGCAAAAGGACATTGCCTTTAAGAATATAGGCCTGGTCATTATTGACGAAGAGCAGCGCTTTGGTGTTGCCCACAAGGAAAGGTTGAAGCAACTCCGTCGCTCAGTGGACGTCCTTGCCATAACTGCCACGCCTATACCCCGGACCCTCCACATGTCTCTGATGGGCACAAGGGATTTGAGCATCATTGCAACGCCGCCGGAGTACCGGTACGCTATCAAGACGTATATCTGCCCATTTGATGATACAGTGGTGGCAGAAGCCATTCAACGAGAACTTCAACGAGGTGGCCAAATATTCTTCGTCCACAACAATATCCATACTATCTGGGGTGTGGCCCATCACATTCAAAGGCTGGTCCAGGGTGTGCGTATCGGGGTAGCCCACGGACGCTTGGGAGATGAGGAACTTGAAAAGGTCATGCTCGAGTTGTTGCATCGTGAGATAGATTTGTTAGTTTGCACCAGTATCATAGAATCAGGGCTTGACTTTCCATCGGCCAATACCATTTTGATCAACCGGGCCGATAAGTTCGGCCTATCCCAAATCTACCAGCTTCGAGGTCGCGTGGGGCGGGCAAATGAACAGGCCTATGCGTATCTGTTGATACCGCAAGAGAGCGCCCTGACGAGGGATGCCAAGAAGCGCCTCAAGGTCCTTATGGAACACAGCGATCTTGGGGCTGGTTTTCAGATTGCCATGAGTGATCTGCAGATACGAGGGGGAGGCACCATCCTTGGGGCCTCACAGTCCGGGCACATCGTATCTGTGGGCTACGAGATGTATCTGCAGCTCATGGAGCGTACTATGAATGAACTGAAAGGGGAACCTGTTGAACCGGAGGTGGAACCGGAGATAAAAGTGAACCGGTCAGCCTATATCCCTGAAACATACGTCTCTGATATTGACCAGAGGCTGGTGTCATACAAACGCTTAGCCAGGATGAACGAACCGTCCGAAGTTGTGGAGTTCCAGGAGGAACTCAGGGATCGCTTTGGCCCCCTTCCTGAACCGGCAAGAGTTCTAATGGATAAGATTATGCTAAAAGTAATGTGCAAAAACATAGGCATCCAGCGCTTGGATTTGGGCGACCAAAGGCTCGTGCTTTCCTTTTGCCAAGGTTGCCCGTTGAGTCCAGAGGAAATAATACGTCTCGTACAAAAAGATCCAGGGCAATTCAAGTTGACACCAGGTGGCGTACTCGAGGTATCTATGCCATACGGTCAAACTCCAGACCCTCTGGAAGCCTCCAAAAAGTTCTTGCAGGAACTACTCTGACATGATAATTAGTTAATATTCGGCTGAATTTGCCCCCCACCCCTCTTTCGCCTGCAGGTAATCGTTACCCGCACGTTCCATCTCTTCCTGCCTCCGGTTCAGAAAGTGGAGAGGGTTATGGTGTTTTTGGACAGTTTTTTTTGTGGATCTTGTGTGTTAGGGAATTGATTAATGAGGGGACGATTGTTTCCAATTAGGTGTTTCAGTTTTCTGATCATCCTGTTCGCCTTGCTCTCAGGATCTGTGACAGGTTATGCCGAACTGGCAGATCGCATTGTAGCCATAGTAAACGACGATGTCATCACCCTTTCAGAGCTGAATGAAGCCCTTGAACCTTATGTCCGAAAAATCAGTGAAGCTGGCTATCAGCCTGATGTGGAGCGTGAGATGCGTTTCAAGCTTCGTCAGGACATCTTGAATAACATGATCGACGAAAAGCTGACCTATCAGGAAACCAAGAGATTGAATATTTCGGTTGATGAAAAGGAGATAGATCAGCAAATAGAACAGATAAAAGCCGAACATTTCCTCACAGAAGAAGAACTGAAAAAAGCTCTTGTGGCTGATGGCTATACGCTTGAAGAATATCGCGACCAGATCAAGGAGCAGGCGCTTCGGATCAGGCTCATCAATATTGAGGTCAGATCAAAGATTGCCGTCACTGATAAAGACATTCGAGACTATTATGAAAAGCACAAGGAGGACTATCAGGGAACGCCAAAATACCACCTTTACACCATCCTGGTAAGGGTGCCGCCTTCGGCTAATGCTGATCAAAAAAAAGCAGCGCTTGAAAAGATCGAGTCAATTGTGAAAGAGCTGAAGTCCGGGGCAAATTTTGACGAACTGGCCAAGCAGCACTCACAGGACGTCACAGCTACGGCGGGAGGAGACCTTGGTCTATTTACCCTGGATGAACTTTCGGCAGAATTTCAGGGGACGGTTCGGCAGATGGCAGAAGGTCAAATCAGTCCTGTCTTAGAGATACCAAAGGGGTATCAGATCCTTATGCTTAAAGAGATACAGAAGATACAGGGAAAAACCTTGGAGGATGCCAGGTCAGAGATCCATGAAAGGCTTCACCGAGAGTTGGTTGAAAAAGAATACAAGGCTTGGCTAAAGGCGCTTAGGGAGCGATCCTACGTGAAGATTATTCAGTAAACAATAATTCACGTTAGGCAATTCCAAGGAAACAGAATATGACCATTGAGAGAACCAAAATCCTCTTAGACACCATACGAAGACTCCTCAGACGAGGGGCCACGGTGCATCTTCACAAGATTGTCAACAAGACCCATAGTGCAGACCTGGCCGTGGTCTTCCGGTTTTTGACACTCCCAGAACAGGAAACTCTTTTTGATTTCATGGATACTGTTGAACATAAGGCCATGTTCTTCAGTGAATTGGAAGAAGAGTTACTCGTTAAGCTGATCGAAGACATGCCTGCCGAAAAGATCACGGAGATCTTGGAGCAGATGCCCAACGATGACGTGGCAGACCTGCTCGGGAAACTCTCTGATGAGCGGGCCAAGGCCCTCCTTGATCTTATGACGAAGGAAGAGTCAGAACAGGTGGAGGGGCTGCTCCGTTATGATGAACAGACCGCTGGTGGCATCATGCTCCCGGACTTCATCGCCCTGAAGGAGGAGACTACCGCGAGAGAGGCCATCGAGGCCTTGCAGAAAGAGTACGTAGATATTGAGATGCCTTTTTATCTGTATGTGGTTGAC